>OGDP01001258.1_pt1 | contig 17396 bp, 10 predicted proteins | sample 1570441 | NCBI WGS metagenome assembly OGDP01 (sample SAMEA2581961, study PRJEB24529) | metagenome | biome: Human gut stool | place: China | collected 2011
CACTGATCAACCGGCAGGCCGAATTACAAGATAAGATAGATGCAACTGATGCATGGAACCTCGACAGCCGCCTAGAAAGAGCGATGGACGCTTTACGCTGTCCTCCTGAAGATCAGGTGGTGGATACGCTGTCGGGAGGCGAACGCCGCCGTGTAGCTCTCTGCCGTTTGCTGTTACAACAGCCGGACATCCTGTTGCTGGACGAACCGACCAACCACTTGGATGCTGAGTCGATCGACTGGTTGGAGCAACATCTGCAACAATATGCCGGTACCGTTATCTGCATCACGCACGACCGTTACTTCCTAGACCACGTGGCCGGATGGATCCTTGAGCTGGATCGTGGCGAGGGTATCCCTTGGAAGGGTAATTACTCCTCTTGGTTAGACCAGAAGACGAAGCGTATGGCTCAAGAAGAGAAGCAAGTCAGCAAGCGCCGTAAGACCTTGGAGCGTGAGCTGGAATGGATCAATATGGCGCCGAAGGCCCGTCACGCCAAGGGTAAGGCACGTCTGAACTCGTACGAGGCCCTCTTGAACGAGGACCAGAAGGAGCGTGAGGCTAAGCTGGAGATCTTCATCCCGAACGGCCCTCGCTTGGGCAATAAGGTGATCGAGGCACAGCACGTGGCGAAGGCGTTCGGCGATAAATTGCTGTTCGATGATTTGAACTTCATGCTTCCCCCGAACGGTATCGTGGGAGTCATCGGGCCGAACGGTGCCGGTAAGACTACCTTATTTAAGATGATCATGGGCATGGAAAGCATCGACAAGGGGACCTTCGAGGTGGGCGAGACCGTACAAGTAGGTTACGCCGACCAGACCCATAAGGATATAGACCCGAAAAAGACCGTTTACCAAGTCGTATCCGGCGGACAAGAATTCATCCGTATGGGCGGCAAGGAGGTGAACGCACGCGCTTACCTGTCTAAATTCAATTTCGCGGGAGCGGATCAAGAGAAGCTATGCGGCGTACTCTCCGGAGGAGAGCGTAACCGCCTGCATCTGGCGCTGACGCTGAAAGCGGACGCTAACGTATTGCTGCTCGACGAGCCGACCAACGATATCGACGTGAACACGCTACGTGCCTTGGAGGAGGGTCTGGAGAACTTCGCCGGTTGCGCCGTCGTCGTCTCTCACGACCGTTGGTTCTTGGACCGTATCTGTACGCATATCCTGTCGTTCGAGGGCGATTCCAACGTGGTCTTCTACGAAGGGACCTATTCCGAGTACGAGGAATACAAACGTAAGACATTGGGCGACGCCGAGCCGAAACGGGTACGCTATCGCAAACTAATCGTTGATTAATCATACTATTAAATAGAGTTTAATGCCATGAAAAAAAGAATGCTATCTTTGGCTGTATTAGCCGCCTCCCTCTTCTGTTTCTCCAATGGGGCGAACGCACAGAAGACCGAGAAACTGTTCAACGGGAAAGACCTGTCTAACTGGAATTTCGTAGTCGACAAAAACTCCGTCCCCGCCGATCAGGTCTATTCCGTACGCGACGGTAAGATCTTCATCACCGGCCAGCCTTTCGGCTATATGTACACCAAGGAGAAATACAGCGACTATAAATTGCACGTGGAATGGCGTTGGCCGAATGGGGATTCCAACGCAAACAGCGGCATCTTCCTGCATATCGCAGACCTAAAGAACCCCTTCCCGAACGGGATCGAGTGTAATCTGCAAGCCGGGAGGGCCGGATTGTTCGTACTGCTGGGAGGCTCCGACCTTGTCGAGTACCAGCAACGCCCGGGAGAGGAACGTCCCTTCTTCCCTGTCGTAAAGAACGTGAACCCGTCCAGCGAGAAGCCCGCCGGAGAGTGGAACGAGGCGAACATCTTCGTGAAAGACGGCGTCATCACCGTTTACATCAACGGCGTATACCAGAACACCGGAACCAACAAGGTGAAGGAAGGCCATATCGGGCTACAGAGCGAGGGTAAGGAGGTTGAGTTCAGAAACGTAACCCTCACCAAGTGGTAAGCGGAGCCGTTTCCGGCGCATCTGTAATAATTAAACGGAATCTTTTAAATAGTATTAAAATAATATAGTACATTCGCGAGGATTCCTTTTCAATGAGGAACATATCATTGCAATAACCAATTTAAGAGGTAATGAAAAGAGACAACATCATTTTTGACATTATCGAGAAGGAGCACCAACGCCAATTGAAAGGCATTGAGTTGATCGCTTCCGAGAACTTTGTCAGCGACCAGGTCATGCAGGCCATGGGAAGCTGTCTGACCAACAAATACGCCGAGGGATATCCCGGCAAGCGTTATTATGGGGGTTGCGAGGTAGTAGACCAAAGTGAGACGATCGCTATCGAACGGTTGAAAAAGCTATTCAACGCAGAATGGGCCAACGTGCAGCCTCACTCCGGGGCGCAGGCCAACGCAGCCGTATTCTTCGCCGTATTGAATCCGGGCGACACGTTCCTCGGGTTGAACCTGTCGCATGGCGGACACCTGTCCCACGGTTCACCAGTAAATAGCTCCGGCGTTCTCTATCACGCTACCGAATATAATGTAAAGGAAGATACCGGACGGGTGGACTACGACCAGATGGAGGAAGTAGCCCTTCGTGAGAAACCGAAATTGATCGTTGGCGGTGGTTCCGCTTATTCCCGTGACTGGGATTACAAACGTATGCGTGAGATAGCCGACAAGGTAGGCGCCTTATTGATGATCGATATGGCCCACCCGGCAGGCCTGATCGCCGCCGGTTTGCTGAACAACCCGCTGGAGTACGCTCACATCGTAACGTCTACGACGCATAAGACCCTGCGGGGTCCTCGTGGCGGTATCATCCTGCTGGGTAAGGATTTCGAGAATCCTTGGGGCAAGAAGACACCGAAAGGCGAGATCAAGAAGATGTCTCAGTTGTTGGACTCCGCCGTATTCCCGGGTATCCAGGGTGGTCCGCTGGAGCATGTGATCGCAGCCAAGGCCGTAGCCTTCGGAGAGGCTTTGGAGCCGGAATACAAGACGTACCAAGCACAGGTGAAAGCGAACGCCGCCGCTATGGCCAAGGCTTTCACGGACAAAGGGTACAAGATCATCTCCGGCGGTACGGACAACCACAGCATGCTGATCGACCTGCGCACGAAGTTCCCCGACCTGACCGGTAAGGTGGCCGAGAAAGCCTTGGTAGCCGCCGACATCACGGTGAACAAGAACATGGTTCCGTTCGACAGCCGCTCGGCCTTCCAGACCTCCGGTATCCGTGTGGGTACGCCCGCTATCACGACCCGTGGCGCTAAAGAGCCGCTTATGGGCGAGATCGTGGAACTGATCGACACCGTATTGGCCGCTCCCGAATGCGATAAGACCATCGGTGCCGTTCGTGAGAAGGTGAACGGTATCATGAAGGAATATCCTATCTTCGCATGGTAAATAGGAAATTGAGAATTGAGAATTGAAAAGGATGCCAAACGGCATCTTATCTTCAACTCTCAATTCTCTTTTTAAACTCTCAAAAACATCTAAACAATATTCAATTTTCAACTTTCAATTTTTAATTCTATGAAAAAGCTCCTTGCTACAATCTGCGCCGGCGCTGTCTTGGGCCTGATGGCCTCATGTGATGATGCTCCCGGTAAAGCGAAAGCTTACAACCAAGGTATCAACATCATCCCGACACCGGTCAGCCTTACGCAGAACGAAGGAAACTTCAAGCTAAACAAAAACACGAGGATCTACGCTTCCACCCCGGAGGCGAAAACCGTAGCCGAGTTCTTCGCGGCTAAAATGAACACGGCGACAGGCTACCAGATAGCTACCGCCGACAAAGAGACCTCCGACGGTATCTCGTTGGTTATCGACGGCTCTCTGGACGTAAACGACGAGGGATACACGCTCGACGTAGCCGACAGCGGCGTTCGTATCAAAGCCAAGACCCCTCAAGGTCTTTTCTACGGTATGCAATCGTTCTTGCAATTGCTGCCCGCCGAGATCGAGAGTCCTTCCGCCGTGAAAGGTATCGCATGGACCGCTCCGGCCGTATCTATCAAGGACGAGCCTCGATTCGGCTACCGCGGTATCATGCTCGACCCCTGCCGCCATTTCATCCCGGTAGAGAATATCAAGAAGCAGCTGGACGTATTGGCCTTGTTCAAGATCAACCGCATGCATTGGCACCTGACCGACGACCAGGGATGGCGTATCGAGATCAAGAAGTACCCGAAACTGACCGAGATCGGCTCTAAGCGCATCGATGGCGAGGGTACCGAGTACGGAGGCTTCTATACCCAAGAGGAGGTGAAGGATATCGTTAAATACGCGGCGGATCGTTTCATCACGATCGTTCCCGAGATAGAGCTTCCGGGACACGAGATGGCCGCTATCGCCGCCTATCCGGAGCTGTCTTGCGAGGGTAAGCAGGGTACTCCCCGTATCATCTGGGGCGTGGAAGACATCGTATTATGCGCTGGCAAGGAAGAGCCCTTCCAGTTCTTCGAGGACGTGATCGCCGAGGTAGCCCCCCTATTCCCGGGCGAGTATTTCCATATCGGAGGCGATGAGTGCCCGAAGACGAGCTGGGAGAAATGCCCGCTTTGTCAGGCCCGTATCCGTAAGGAAGGCTTGAAAGGCGACAAGGAGCATACGGCCGAGGAGAAATTGCAGAGCTATTTCGTACAACGCATGGAGAAGGTCGTAAACAAGCACGGCAAGAAGATGATCGGATGGGACGAGATCCTTGAGGGAGGTCTGGCTCCATCGGCCACGGTAATGTCTTGGCGAGGTGAGGAAGGCGGTATCGCCGCCGCTAGCATGAACCACGACGTGATCATGACCCCGGGAAGCGAGGGTATGTATATCGACCAGTTCCAAGGCGACTACAAGATCAACCCGGTATCTATCGGAGGATTCACCACGGCGGAGCGGGTCTATAAATACAACCCCGTCCCCGACACGCTGGCAGCGGCCGGTAAAGGGCATTTCATCAAGGGCGTGCAATGCAACGTATGGAGTGAGTACCTTTATAACACGGACATCATGGAGTACCGTATCTATCCTCGTATCCTAGCCCTCTCCGAGATCGCTTGGAGCCCGCTGGACCGGAAGGAAGGGCGTGACCGGCGCGAACCTGCTCGCTTTCCTCGAACGCCGTCTGGACAACGCTCAGGTTCGCCTAGACGGACACGGTATCAACTACTACATCCCGCAGCCCGAGCAACCGAACGGTTCTTGCAACTTCGTGGCTTTCACGGACAAGGCTACCATGACATTCACCACGAACCGTCCGATGAAGATGGTCTACACGCTGGATGGCACCGATCCTACCCCGGAATCTACCGTATATACGGCTCCTTTCGACATCACCGAGACTACGACCGTGAAGATCGCTTCCGTGTTGCCTTCCGGCAAGATGGGCAAGCCTCGCACGATCCTCGTGGAGAAACAAACGCTGGCTCCCGCCAAGGAGGTAGCCAAGACGACCCCGGGCCTCGACATGGAGGTATTCGATGGCATGTACCTAAGCGTAAATAATCTGGAGGCCGCTCAGAAGACCGGCAAGAAACAGGTCATCAAGACGACCCGTGAGCTGACCAACCAAGTGCCCGCCCCCGAATCCATGCGAGGCGTGAAGCAATACGCCGCTATCGCTACCGGCTACGTGAATATCCCGGAGGATGGCGTTTATTACATCTCTTCCGATTTAGAGGAGGTATGGATCGACGGCAAGCTGATGGTTAACAACGGTGGCGAGGTAAAACGCTTCTCCCGTCATGACACCTCCGCGGCCTTGGCAAAAGGCTTGCACGAGATCAAGCTGGTATTCCTCGGACACATCATCGGAGGTTGGCCTTCCAACTGGAACGACGGTAGCGTACAACTCCGTAAATCGGATGCCGAGAAATTCACGCCGATCACGGCTGAGATGCTAAGTCATTAAGATCATTTCCGAAGGGGGGAAGCGAGCGATCCTCCCCCCGATATATAAACCGCAGGGGCGGGATTCGTCCGCCCTCCCACGCATACACGGCACGGGAGGGCGGACAGATCCCGCCCCTACTGCATTCTTCCGGCGAATATAATTGTGTTTAATAGCGAACACTACTGGGTTCAGCCATGAATACTATTGTGTTCAACCGCAAACACTACTGTTTTTTTACCCTCAACTCATACAAGTCGTGGCGACGGTCCCGAAGGTTACGCACGCTACCATACGTATGCAACTCGTTGAGCAAATCAAGGTCCACGTCCGATACAAGGATCATCTCCGTATTCGGGGTTGCCTCCGCACGCTTGCCATCGGTCGGGAAAGCGAAATCGCAAGGCGTGAACACACCCGACTGGGCGTACTGTATATCCATATTATGCACACGAGGCAGGTTGCCCACGCTGCCCGCTATCACCACGAAGCACTCATTCTCGATCGCCCGGGCTTGAGCACACACACGAACCCGAGAGTAACCGTTCTGCGTATCCGTAAGGAAAGGCACGAAGAGGATCTGCATCCCTTGGTCGGCCATGATACGGGAAAGCTCCGGGAATTCCACGTCATAACAGATCAGCACGCCGATCCGGGCGCAATCCGTGTCAAACGTCTTCACCATCTTCCCGCCCGAGAGTCCCCAGCTCTTCTGCTCGTCCGGGGTGACATGTACCTTCTCGTACATCTCGTAGGAGCCGTCACGACGGATCAGGTATCCCACGTTATATAGCGCCCCGTCCTCCTTCAGCAAAGGCATGCTACCGGTGATGATATTGATATTGTAACTGATGGCGAGGTTCACGAATCGCTCACGGATCTCCTCGGTGTACTGGGCCAGCCCACGGATGCTCTGCGCCTCCCCCAGATGGTTGAACTTAGCCATCAGCGGAGCGTTAAAATACTCGGGGAAAAGGATGAAGTCGCTCTTGTAATCGGACACGGCGTCGACGAAGAACTCCACCTGCTCGAACACGTCATCCAGTGTCTTATAAGGCCGCATCTGCCATTGTACCAGACCGACACGCACGGTTGTCTTCTTATCCACGTAATCCGTCGTAGGCGGCTGGTAATAGATATTATCCCATTGCAGCAGGGTAGCGCAATGCTTCGACTCCTCGTCGTTCGGCAAGTAGTTCATCATCACTTTCCGCACGTGGAAATCGTTGGAGAGCTGGAAGGTGAGCACCGGGTCGTAGATCTGGCGTGAGCGCACCTTCTCGATGTATTCCTTCGGACGCATATGATCGGCGTATTTATAATAGTTCGGGATACGTCCGCCGAACATGATCGCCTTCAGGTTCAACTTCTCGCACAGCTCCTTCCGGTACTCGTACATACGGCGGGCCAGCCGGAGGCCCCGGTAGTCCGGATGGATGAACACCTCTATACCATATAATATATTCCCGTTCGGGTTATGCGTGTTGAACGTCTCGTTACCCGTTACCTTGGCGTAGGTATGATCCCCTTTCACCATGTCATAATCCACGATGATGGAGAGGGCGCATCCTACGATCCGGTCATCCACCAGCGTCACGACCTGTCCCTCGGGAAATATCCGTATCAACGTCTCGATCTGCTTGCGGGTCCAGAAAACATCCTTGTCGGCGTATACCCTCTTGAAAGATTGCGACAACTGCGTATAGTCCTCAAGCTGCAAGCTCCGGAGCTCTACCTTGTTTATCTTATGCATTGGTTCCATAACACATTTTTTTTGTTAAAGTCGCCGCGAAGTTAGGATAAATACAGATAAAGTGTACCGGCCCTCCTGCCCTATCTGACCTACTCCATGTATAATTTCAAGATCGTCACTGAATTAGGCGGGAAATTATAGATAAACGGGCCGCTCATCGGGAATACGATAGGCTCGGTGACAGGCGTTACGGCCCCCGGGCTCTCAAACGTATTACGAGCCTCCGGCTCCCCTCTCAATTGGATCAGCTCCGCCTCGTTACGGATATTCACTCCCTCGATACGCAAAGAGGTCTTCTCCTCGTGGCGGGTCGTATTCACGACCTTCAAGTAAATCACCCGGTTCTCCTTGTCGAGGGTAGCCACGGATACCAACGACGGGATCGGACGCATATCCACCTCATGCAGCAATACGCCGTCCACATAACAACGGACGCGCTCGTACTCGCACGTCATGCGAACCGTATACCACCGGTTACTCTCAAAAGGGAAGCGCACGGGAGAGACCAAGCTATCCTTCACGCCACCTACCTGATGGTACAGCTCGCTCGTTCCCGCCCCGATCGTAAAGGCGATATAATCCGCCTGCTCGCCCGTCCGCCCGTTGTCGCGGAGGCGAAGCTGTATCTGCCCGCTACCTTTCGTACGCCGGACGGTAGCCGTATATTCATAGGCGTAGCTCGTAGAGTCGCCGAACAATACATGGTTCCACCGGTTGGCCTCCGGCACCAACGTACCAGCCTCCGGGACCTTCCATCCCCCGCTCATCACGGATATATCCGATACGGGCACGCCGTCGATCCGCACGTCCTTGAACTCATAGCTATTATCAAACATCTCTACGCCCGCCCGACCCGTACGTACCTGTGGTTTCTCGTAGGTATCCACGATCGTCTTCAGCACCTCATCCCCCCGATGGCGGGTAAACATCTTTAATAAATGGTAGGAAGGAGAGACCACCGCCTGATGGGTGTTGAAAGAGATCAACGGATGGCGCTGGTTCTCGAACCCGGCGTTGCCCAATACCGGGGCATACGCCAAGCGGCGTACCATATCCGGGTTCTCCTCCGCGCCGACCAAGAAACAGGCCTCGGCCACCGCCGCCCGGAGCGTACCGGCCAAGGGCCGCTCCGTCGTCCCAAACTCCCCGATAAACACCGCCGGCGAACGCCGGGAATACCGGTCGCTATTAAACCGACCGGAGTTAGACAGGAAGAAATGCTCCCCGGCGTAATAATGGGAATCCACCCACTCGCTACGGCCTCGCTTCGTGAGGGGCGAACTGCTGATAACGGTAATCTCCGGATAAGCCTCCTTGATCGCCTTGCGGAAAAGCTCAAAGCGCCTGAAATACTCCCCGCCATAGTTCTCGCTGCCGATCTCGACATACTTCAAGTTGAAAGGTTCCGGATGCCCGTTCCTCGCACGCAGGGCGCCCGGCAGGGAATCCGCCGGGGCGTTCGCGTAGGCGATAGCGTCCAAGGCATCTCCCGTGAGCTTATCCATCGCCGTGATATCCTCGTAGCGGGGCCGGCGGCTTTGGCTCGTGATCCCGCTATTAATAACGTAGATAGGCTCCGCCCCCATATCCTCGCACATTTGCAAGTACTCGTGGTAGCCCATGCCGTTCGTCGTACCATAGGCCCATACGTTCCAGAAATGCTTACGCTCCGAGATATCGCCCAGCGTCTCCCTCCAGATCGGGTACGTGCCCGCCGTATACCCCTCCACGAAACTGCCTCCGGGGAAACGGATAAAACGAGGGGCCAAGGAATCGACCAGAGCCGCCAAGTCCGGTCTCAGCCCGTTCTTCCGTCCCTTCCACGTATCCTCCGGGAAGAGCGATACCACGTCCAGCCAAAACACGGCGGAGGTATCGGCCGTGATCGTCAAGACAGCGTTCGGCGCGTCCTCTGTAGCCGTAAACGTATGCCTGTATCGTCTCCACTCGTACGGCGGCGCTACCTGAAACACATCGCTCAAGACCGTATTAGCCATCGAGTCCTCCAAGGCCACCCGGATGGTACGGGGCACCATATTCGCCCCCTTGGCGAAAAACGAGAGATCGTATCGTTCCCCTTTCCGGATCGGTATCCCCCGGTATCCCTCGGCTATCACGCCTCCGCGCCCCGACTCCCCGGAAGTCGATACGGCCACGAGCAACGACCGCCGGTTCTTATCATTCACCAGCTCCTTCATATCCGGGTATATCTGTGTATTAGGGACTATCCGCCTCCATCCCGGTACGGAATCTCCCCGCATGAAAGGGATCGTCCAGCCATTCGGGGTAATCAAGACGTTCCGGGCGGCGTCGTAAGGGCAGTTCAAGGGTGGCACGCCATCCTCGAAGCTCCGGTTCTGGATCAGCTCGGCGTACAGCCCCCCATCGATCCCGTGGTTGATCTCCTCAATGGTCAAACCATACAGATCCGGGTTCACGGGAACCGTCAGGCCATCCGCCTCCACGGTTATCGTAGAGATCACCGGCATCTCCGGCTGGCAAGAGGACAAACCCATCCCGACAATAGCGCCAACCAATAAACAAATAACATCAAAACCTATATATTTCCACCAACGCATCTTCGAATACTCATCTCATTTATGAGCGTACAAACTTAATCAAAAAATCGCAGTTTCCCCTATTTTCAAAGTCCGAACTGTTTTTTCAAAAAAACAATTGAAAAACATAGATTTTTCCAATTAAATGTTCTAAATTTGCATGACAAATAAAACAAAAGACGACAACATTATACGGCTCTATGGAGAAATCTGTTCTTTTAGTGGATGACAAGCAAGAAATCGCAAAGATAATCATGCTTTACTTATCAAGCACTTACAAGGTATCTTATAAAGAAAATCCTTTGAAAGCGATCGCTTGGCTTCAAGAAGGCAATTTACCGGATTTGATCATCTCAGACTTGAATATGCCAGAAATGTCCGGAGAGGAATTCTTGGTTTATTTAAAAGCGAACGATATGTTCAGCCATATACCGGTCTTAATCCTATCGAGCGTAGAGAGCAGCTCAAATAGAATCCGTTTGTTTGAGGAAGGGGCGGAAGACTTTATCTTGAAGCCTTTCAATCCAGAAGAATTAAGGGTTAGGGTAAAACGAATATTAAGATAATGAATTATGTCTTTTTCGGTAATAACGTGCCGTTGGCCGAACGTTTACGTAAGGCATTAGGCACCGGGGTCATAGAATGTATAACGCTTCTGCAGATGAAAAACACGCTTCTTCCTGCCGAGGAAATGGATTATTGTGTATTCATCGAGAAAACAGATCCTACGTTAAACATTCCTGCGATCATGCATTTGCATAAGACGTTTCAAAATATATATATCGTATTAATCGCCCCGGAAATGACCCGGGAGGAAAAAATAGCCTACTTGCAAGCCGGAACGGACTGTGTCATCTCCGAATCCACCTCTAAGGAAGATTTAGTGAAGTTACTGAGTATCGCCGAGAAATGCAAGAGAATGGAAAAAGCGCGTAAGCCTCAAATAAAAGAGCCTGATCTCGCCATTTTCAAGCTGCCTTTATGGAAAAGGGTCTTCGACATCATTTTCTCATCCATGGCGCTCCTCTGCCTCTCCCCAATCTTTATCATCACGGTGATTTGGATCAAGCTGGAGGACAAAGGTCCCGCTTTCTACAAGTCGAAACGAGTAGGCAGCAACTATAAGGTTTTCGATTTTTATAAGTTCCGCTCTATGTATATGGATGCGGACAAGCGCATAACAGAGTATAAAAAGCTTAATCAGTATACGGAATCTATTGCTGAAGAGGCTACAGCCTCTTCAGCAACTTCTGTGAATTCACAGAATGCGACCTCTTTTTTTAAAGAGAATAAACAAAATATCATTTTATATTCTGATAATGACGCTACTCCTGAAAACGACTATTTAAAAGTAAAACGTCACGAACGTTCCAACGCTTTCATCAAATTAGAGAATGATCCCCGTATAACAAAGATCGGCCATATTATCCGGAAATACAGCATTGACGAACTCCCCCAGCTATTCAATATATTAAAAGGAGACATGTCAATAGTTGGTAACCGCCCTCTTCCCATATACGAGGCTGAGCTACTGACCAGTGACGAATACATACAACGCTTCATGGCTCCTGCCGGCCTTACAGGCCTCTGGCAAGTAGAGAAACGTGGCAATTCTGGTAGTATGTCCGCCGAGGAACGTAAACAATTAGATATTAAATACGCTCATACATTTTCTTTCTGGCTGGACATGAAGATCATCATTAAGACCTTTACGGCGTTCGTACAGAAAGAGGACGTATAGATCCATTAATAAATCGTATGAAGAACTTATTTATCATCCTATTCATATTCAGTATCCTTTCGGCTATAGCTCAGAAAAAGAAAACCTATTTCGATAAAGCTACAACCGTGGAAGTAACATCTGGCTCAGACTCTATTCAAGCGATGCTAGATGATTATGAACGTATCCAATTACCACCTTTATCTGTTTTTTTAGAATCAGTATATGATCACCCTTCGATCAAGATTTACGAAGCTAAGAAAGATGAAGCTAATGCTGAAATGAAAGTGACCAAAAGAGAATGGCTAGATTATTTCAGGGTATACGGACAGTACCAATATGGACGATTAGTGCAGCTATCCTCTCATGAAACCGTAGAATATCCTGAATATCTCACAAGTCTGGGTAGTAATCAACATACTTATAGCGCAGGCATATCGGTGTCTATCCCATTTGGTGACCTATTTAGCCGTGGCCAAAAGGTACGAGCTCGGAAAGCTCGTTTCCGGCAATTAGATTATGAATATGAGATCTCAATAGAAGAACGGAAATTAAAAATATTGGAAGCTTATAATAACGTATTGCAAGCTTTAGCTACTTTGAAAGCTAAATCAGACGCTGCTGCCCTTTACAACGCCCAAATGAAAATATCGGAACAAGACTTCATCAACGGTAAAATTGACATTACGACTTTGGCCATGGAAAGAGGACGTCGTTCTGGAGCCGTAATCTCTTATCAAGAGGGTAGAGCTACCTTACACAATGCGGTAACCCTATTAGAGATGCTTACAAATGTAAAAATCATAAATCGATAATTTATGGATATTACACTATACATATCCCGTTTTTTATATAGAATTCGTCACCAACTGATATTTGGAACGCTTATTGTAACAGCATTGGTTGCCTATTTCAGTCAATTCATGGAGAAAAAATACACCGTGACAACTTCGATCTACACAGGTATTACCTCCAACACGGGTTTAGATGAAGAGACAAAACCTGATTGGCAGGCAGTAAACAACACATATGATAACTTGGTTAATTTAACAAAATCAAGAGGAACCCTAGAAAACGTATCACTAAAATTATTAGCATTAAACCTAACACAAGGAAATCCTGAAATAGATAATCTCTATATAACAGCTGACAATTACAAGAAATTAACAGCATCTATACCTGAAGAAATAATAAATTTAATAGACACGGCTTCTCTCGATAACACTATAAACAGATTTAAAGAATATAAAAACAGTGATAGCCGCAATTATTTGCATGAATTGCTCAACGGAGGAGCTGCATTCTATAGCTACGCAGCTTTATCCAGCATAATTATTAGACGCCAAGGTAATAGCGATTTGATAGAGATAGCCTACACTAGCTCAGATCCCGGAATCACATGGAATACGGTTAAGTTAGTCAGCGAAGAAATGAAATATTCTTACGATAATTTAAAATATAAAACAGCAAATGATATCGTAAAATATTATGAGCAGGAATTGAATAAATTAAGGACAAAACTCAATCAACAAGAAAATGATCTTACAAATTATAACGTACAAAACAGCGTCATAAATTATACAGAACAAACAAAATCTATCGCAAACTCTTTTGCTGATTTTGAGAACCGTTACGAAGAAACACAACGAAGTTACGAGAGCTCAACCAAAATCATCAACGAGTTAGAGAAATATATGGAAGTTCGTACTAAACTTGTCAAAACGAATGAAGAGTTTATCAACGCATTGGAAGATGTTTCCCGCATCAGTGGTAAAATCACCGAGATAGAGACTTTCACCTCTGAAAACGCATTAAACAAGGATACAGAATTAACACGATATCAAGATCAACTGAAAGATGTCGAGAAGAGAATAGCATTACTGACAGATAAAATTAATAGCTATAAAGAAAGTAAAGAAGGAGTCGCTATTGACGGATTAGTACAAGAATGGTTGTCACAGACCTTGATACAAGTGAAATCCAAGGCAGACTTAGAGATTTTAAACAAAAGAAAGCACGATTTCGAGGAGCAGTATAAGAATTATTCTCCCATTGGGACTAAGATCAACCAGCAAGAACGAGAGATCAATGTCACTGAACAGTCTTATCTACAAGTTCTCCATGCCTTAAATATGGCTAAGATGAAACAGGTGAACTTACAATTAACCTCATCAAACTTAACAACTATCTCAGAGGCCGCTTATCCATTGTTTAGTGACAAAGGTAAGCGCATGTTTTTAGTCATAGCCGCTTTTATCGGTAGTTTAATTTTCATTATAGCCCTAAATTTGGTCATTGAATTACTAGACCGTACCCTCCGGGATGCAGAACGGGCTAAACGCCTCACAGGAATGAATATATTAGGAGCCTTCAACGGACGCAACTCCCAATTGAAATACAGGGGATTTGTAAAGACCTGTAACCGAATATCAGCCGCATACGCTTGCAATCGGTTGGCTCCTTATTTGCAAAAAAATAAGACTCTATACATAAATATATTAAGTATAGAAGAAAGAGAAGGGAAGACATTCGTTGCCAAATATTTTCAAGAACGTTGGGAAGAGCTAGGTTTCCAAGTACGATATATAAGGATCGGAGAAGAGATAAACATTGAATCGTCACTATTCACCACAGAAAATATAGAAGAGTATATTAAAGCCGAAAGTCAACCAGACATTGTATTAATCGAATATCCTTCCATTCAAGGAAACAGTGTGCCTCCACATTTGCTAAGCTCAAGTCAAGTTAATATTCTAATAGCTAATGTACGCAGAGTATGGAAAAATAGCGATAAGGAATTTGTTAGTTATTTGCGTGAGATAACTAAAAATACATCTTTGTATTTATACTTGAATAACGCCTCACGAGAAGCCGTAGAAGATTTCACCGGGCAATTGCCCCCTCAGACCTCCATGCGCTCTTTCACGAACCGTATGATGTATATGGGGTTAACCGCAACCAATTCGGCCATAAAATAGCGAAGCTCATGGATACTTCAAGAGAGATAAAAGAGGATTCTTCTTTCAATATGACCCTATTAATCCTTGTCATAGGACTAGTAGGAATAGGAGGAGCTTTACTATTTAATAACATCCCTCTTTTCGGGATGATAATAGCTTTGCCTTTGTTATGTATAACCTGTATCCTATTATTGAAATATCCTTGGTTCATACTATTTGTCATTTTTACGATCAACTATTTCATATTGGGTATTACCCGATATATTCCAATAGAAGGCGTTAGCGTAATCATGGATATCCTATACGTAACAGCCTTAGTATTACTATCCATTCATGCGGCCCTTTATCAGAACATCGAATGGAAAAGAGCAATTCACCCCTTAAGCGTCATGTGCTGTATATGGATGGGATATTGTATCTTTGAAATCGCTAACCCCTCCGGAGTACTTGAGGCTTGGATATTATCAAGAGGACTGATATTCAATGGGTTTATCATTGTTATTATTACATCGTTATTATGCACTCGTTACTCTTTTTTAAAATCCTTGATATTTTGTTTATCCCTATTCACCCTTTTAGCTATAACTAAAACCTTCATGCAAAAATATATTGGATTTGACAGTTTCGAGACCAAATGGCTTAATGAAGGGGGAGCTACGACTCATATCATATGGTCCGGAGTCCGCTATTTCTCTTTTTTCACCGACGCTAGCAATATGGGGGCGAATATGGGAGCCGCCACTATGTTCTTTGGGATCGCAGCATTCCACATGCGCTCCTATTTATGTAGAATATATTATTTAAGCATAGCTATCCTAGCCATTTACGCGATGTTCCTTTCCGGTACAAGAGGGGCCATGATCGTTCCATTAGCAGGATTGGCACTTTATACATTCGTCAGTAAACAAACCAAAACCATTATCACAAGCTCGACCTTATTATTGCTTACTTATGTTTTTTTTGCCCTTACTACTATAGGAAATAGCAACGCTACCATCCGAAGGATGCGTACCGCATTCACCCCGACAGAAGACGCCTCATTCAATGTTCGAAAAGAAAATCAAAAGAAATTGGCATCCTACATGAAATACAAGCCTTTTGGAGAAGGGCTGGGATTATCAGGTGACAGGGCTGGAGAGAGAATATCAAAACGCTTTACCACCTCCATTCCAACAGATTCATGGTATGTCAAAATCTGGGTGGAGACAGGAGCGGTTGGCTTGACACTTTACCTAAGCATGATCTTTCTATCCATTGGATGGGGAGGATGGATCATAGCCATGCGGCTCAGAGATCCGGAGCTGAAAGGGCTACTGACAGGGTTACTTTGTGGCATATTCGGAATGTTTATCAATGCATACGGGAACTCTTTCTGGGGACAATTCCCGACAATGGTAATTTCCTTTACGGGACTTACTTTTATAATGGTAGGACCCTATCTAGATCAAGAAATACAAGAAAAAAAATCAACTGATTCAAATATAAAACACCATGATTGAGCAATTCTTTCAAATAGGAGAAAATTGGATAGACAAGGAGGAGTATCTATTTCAATTGATAGACGCCATCGTATTCCTATGTTTTATGGTATGCGTACTGTATTTATTCGTATTCGCCGTTTACTCTAAAAGGAAATCGACTTATAAATACCCTACGACTATGAAAAAATACCGTTTTGCGGCCTTATTTCCGGCCTATGGGGAGGATGAGGTAATTATAGACTCCGTCAAAAGTTTCCTTCAGCAAGACTATCCAAGAGAATTATATGATATTATCGTGATAGCCAACCAAATGCGTCAGGAAACCCTCGATAGGCTAAAGTCATTATCCGTAAAGATTATAAAAATGGAGAACCCACAAAGTACCAAAATAGAGGCCCTCAAGGCAGCCATCCGTTACATTGAAGAAGGAAAAACAAAATATGACAACGTGATTATCCTTGACGCCGATAATATCGTAAAAAACAATTATATAGAGAAAATAAACGATGCTATTTATGCAGGTTGTTCAGCCATACAGACGCATAGGGTAGCCAAGAACAGAGATAGCAGCATAGCGGTGCTCGACGCCGTTAGCGAGGAGATCAACAACTCTATTTTCAGGAAAGGACATACCCGCCTAGGTTTCTCGTCCGCCTTAAGTGGCTCGGGTATGGCTTTCGAATACGGTCTTTTCAAGAATATCATACAAGGTTGCAACGATATCGGGGAAGATAAGTACATGGAGCGAAAACTGTTACTCCAAAATATATATATCGAATATCTTGAAGATGTCTATACATACGACGAGAAAGTAAGAGGCAAGAAAGACTTCTATAATCAAAGACAGCGCTGGCTTGCCACACAATTCCACAACTTACTCTCAGGGATTCTCCAGATACCGGGAGCACTAATAAAAGGAAATTGGGACTATTGCGATAAATTATTTCAATGGATGATGCCCCCTCGTGTCTTATTGCTAGGGTTTATCACGTTAATTGCCGCCATCCTAAGTCCACTTGATATCATAATCTCCATTAAATGG
>OGDP01001263.1_pt1 | contig 17330 bp, 13 predicted proteins | sample 1570441 | NCBI WGS metagenome assembly OGDP01 (sample SAMEA2581961, study PRJEB24529) | metagenome | biome: Human gut stool | place: China | collected 2011
AATGCAGGAGAAAGAACTCGGTGCAGAGTATGGCAGTTTTACACGCTTCCCGGATATCATTATGATGGATGGTGGACGCGGCCAGGTAAATATCTGTCTGCAGGTGCTGGAAGAACTGGGACTGGATATTCCGGTCTGCGGTATGGTAAAGGATGACAATCACCGTACAAGGGGACTGTATTTCCACAATGTGGAAATTCCGATTGACCGGCATGGAGAGGGATTTAAACTGATTACCCGGATTCAGGATGAAGCACACCGGTTTGCCATTGAGTATCACCGGTCTTTGCGTTCCAAGGCACAGGTACACTCCATTTTAGATGACATTGAGGGAATCGGACCGGCCAGAAGAAAGGCACTGATGCGCAGATTCCAGTCTATGGAAAATATGAAAAACGCATCTGTGGAGGAACTGGCAGAAACCGACAGCATGAATCTGGCGGCTGCACAGAATGTATATGATACCCTGCATTCCGGACCGGCTTAGCAACTTGTGATATGGAAAGATTCATGGTACAATCTGTTTATAAAAAGGCAGTCCGGCACAGGTACTGCTTAATATGAGCCACAGGGGGAAATGAATATGTCAAATGGAAGTGTTAGTGTTGCAAAAGTTGCGCAGGTTTTAAATCTGAAAAATTTTACGCCGGATATCAATCTGAAAAAATGTAAGATTATTTCCAGCGATGTGAATCGTCCGGCATTACAGCTGACCGGATATTTTGAACATTTCGAAGAATCAAGAATACAGATGATTGGAAATGTAGAATATACGTTTATCCAGCAGATGAGTGATGCGGAAAAGAAAACCCGTTATGATGCGTTTCTGAAGTTTGATATCCCATGTGTGATTTTCTGCCGCAGTCTGCAGCCAGATGAAATTTTCTTAGAAGAGGCAATAAAAAATGAAGTGCCGGTTCTTGGTACGGACCGTCCGACTTCTGAATTTATGGCAGAGCTGATCTATACACTGGGTGAAGAACTGGCACCCTGTATTACCGTTCACGGGGTTCTGGTCGATGTATATGGCGAGGGTCTCATGATTACAGGAGACAGTGGAATCGGAAAAAGCGAGGCGGCTCTGGAATTGATCCGCCGCGGACATCGTCTGGTTACGGATGATGTAGTGGAAATCCGCAAGATCAATGAACATACACTGATCGGAACTTCTCCGGAAGTGACCCGGCATTTTATTGAACTGCGGGGCATTGGCATCATAGATGTAAAGACCCTGTATGGTGTGGAGTGTGTTAAGGAAAAGCAGCAGATCGATCTGGTGATCAAACTGGAAGACTGGAAAAAAGATGCGGATTATGACCGCCTGGGACTGGAAGAAGAATATATCGAATATCTGGGCAATAAGGTAGTATGTCATTCCCTTCCAATCCGCCCGGGACGTAATCTGGCGGTTATCTGTGAGACTGCGGCTGTCAACCACAGACAGAAGAAGATGGGCTACAATGCGGCACAGGAATTGTATCGCAGAGTCCAGGCAAATATGACAAAAAGCAATGATGAAGAATAGACGAGAGTAAATGAGGAGATGTAAGAAATCATGGAAAAGAAGAATGCGTGGGAGAAATACCCGGAAGGAACCAAAAGACAGGATGTATTTACATTTGCGGAAGAATACCGTAAGTTTATATCTTCCTGCAAGACCGAGCGCGAGTGTGCAGCGGAATTATACCGGCAGGCAAAGGAAAACGGATTTACAGATCTGAGTGAAAAGATCGCGCAAAAGCCGGAGACCGCATTGTTGCCAATAATATGGGAAAGGGTCTGGCTCTGTTTGTGATCGGCGAAAAAGACATCGAGGAAGGAATGAACATTCTCGGCGCACATATTGATTCCCCACGTATGGATTTAAAACAGGTACCGTTATATGAAGATACGGAGATGGCACTGTTAGATACGCATTATTATGGAGGTGTGAAGAAATACCAGTGGGTGACACTTCCACTTGCACTGCACGGTGTAATCTGTAAAAAAGACGGCACAACGGTTACGGTCAATATCGGAGAAAAACCGGAAGATCCTGTTTTTGGCGTGAGTGATCTGCTGATTCATTTAGCGGGAGAACAGATGGAGAAAAAGGCATCCAAGGTGATCGAAGGAGAAAACCTTGATCTGCTTGTCGGAAGTATTCCGGCAGCAAGTGATGATGAAAAAGAGAAAAAAGAGATGAAAGACCGCGTAAAGGCAAATATTTTAAATATTCTGTCCAAAGAGTACGGTGTGGACGAGGAAGATTTTCTGTCTGCGGAGATTGAAGTTGTCCCGGCAGGGGCTGCCAGAGATTACGGCTTTGACCGCAGCATGATCATGGGATACGGACATGACGACAGAGTGTGTGCTTATCCGTCTTTTGCGGCAATGCTTGAGATTGAAAAGCCACAGCATACCAGCGTATGTCTTCTGGTAGACAAAGAGGAGATCGGAAGTGTCGGTGCATCCGGCATGCAGTCCCATTTCTTTGAGGACAGTGTGGCAGAGATCATCAATCTGCTTGGGGAATACAGCGAATTGAAAGTGCGCAGAGCGCTGCATAATTCCAGAGTGCTTTCTTCCGATGTATCTGCGGCATTTGATCCGAATTATCCGTCTGTGATGGAAAAACGTAACTGTGCTTACTTTGGAAAGGGACTTGTCCTGAACAAATATACAGGAGCCAGAGGAAAATCAGGTTCCAATGATGCAAATGCAGAGTATATTGCAAGACTGCGCAGAATTTTTGATGATAATGATGTATCGTTCCAGACATCAGAACTTGGAAAAGTAGATCAGGGAGGCGGCGGAACCATCGCATATATTCTTGCAAATTATGGCATGAATGTTATTGACAGCGGAGTTGCCGTACTGAATATGCATGCACCATGGGAAATCATCAGCAAAGTGGATCTGTATGAGGCATTGCACGGCTATGTGGCTTTCCTGAAGGAGGCATAATGGATCAGTGGCTTGAAGAAATCAGGGCGGCATTGCCTGAGCTGGTCGTATATCAGCAGGAACCGATGAAAAAACACACGACATTTCGCGTGGGAGGTCCTGCGGATCTTTACGTGTGTCCAAAGAAACAGGAACTTCCGGTAATTCTTGGCCTGGCTAAAAAGAAAGGGCTTGCAGTGACCGTGATCGGAAACGGAAGTAATCTTCTGGTTGGAGACAAAGGAATCCGTGGACTTGTTATTGAAGTCGGGGCACAGATGAATGCGGTGGAAGTGCAGGGAAATATCTTGCGTGCGCAGGCAGGTGCCCTGCTTTCCCAGGTGGCTGCAAAAGCGGCAGCTGCCGGTCTGGGCGGCATGGAATTTGCTGCCGGAATTCCGGGAAGCATGGGCGGTGCAGTGACCATGAATGCGGGTGCCTATGGCGGAGAAATGAAAGATGTCATCCGGCAGGTGACAGTGCTTACCCCAGAGTGTGAGCAAAAGGTACTCTCACGGGAGGAACTGGATCTGTCCTACCGGCACAGCTGTATTCCCAAGAATCATTTTCTGGTACTGGAGGCAGAGTTGTCCCTGACGCCGGCACCGGAGCAGGAGATCCGTGCAAAGATGGCAGAACTCAGGGAAAAACGTGTGGAGAAGCAGCCGCTGGAGTATCCAAGTGCAGGCAGTACGTTTAAGCGTCCGGAAGGCTATTTTGCAGGAAAACTGATTATGGATGCCGGGCTGAGAGGCTATGCAGTGGGGGATGCCCAGGTTTCCGAAAAACACTGCGGATTTGTGATAAACAGAGGAAATGCCACCGCAGCAGAGATTTTGCAGCTGATGAAAGATGTACAGGAACGTGTGAAAAAACAGTCTGGTGTGACACTTGAACCGGAAGTGAAAATGATAGGAGAGTTCTAGATGAGATTTGTAATTGTGACGGGCATGTCAGGAGCCGGAAAAAGTACAGCAATGAAAATGATGGAAGATATGGGATTCTTTTGTATCGATAATCTTCCGATTCCGCTTCTGGATAAACTTGTGGATTTTGCAACAAATTTTGATACGCAGATGAAAAATGTGGCGATCGGAATTGATGCGCGGAGCGGTGAAAATCTGGATAAAGTGCAGGATATGCTGGAAATTTTAAAAAGTAAGGATGTCCAGTATGAAGTGCTGTTTCTGGATGCAGAGGATGCGGTTCTTGTAAAACGCTATAAAGAGACCCGAAGAAGCCATCCGCTGGCACAGGGAGAGCGTGTGGATAAGGGAATCATGCGGGAACGTCAGAAAATGGAATTTCTGAAAAAAGAAGCGGATTATATTATCGACACCAGCCGTCTGCTTACGAGAGAATTAAAAACAGAACTGGAAAAGATCTTTGTGCAGGATGAAGAATTTAACAGTATGTATGTTACTATCCTTTCTTTTGGATTCAAGTATGGAATTCCGGCAGATTCTGATATCGTCATGGATGTGCGGTTTCTGCCAAATCCGTATTATGTGGAAGAACTTCGTCCAAAGACAGGAAATGATGTGGAAATCCAGCAGTATGTCATGAAATATGATGAGGCAAAGATCTTTTTAAACAAGTTGGAAGATATGGTGACATTTCTGATTCCGCACTATATTTCCGAGGGTAAGAATCAGCTGGTAATTTCCATCGGATGCACCGGAGGAAAACATCGTTCCGTCACACTTGCCAATGAATTGTATAAGCGTCTGAGTCAGAAAAAAAACCGGGAATACGGATTGAAAATTGAACATCGAGATATCGGGAAAGATGCGCTGAGAGGAAAATAGGATGTCGTTTTCGAGTGAAGTAAAAGAGGAACTGGCAAAACAGTTCGGACGGAGCAGACATTGCCAGATCGCAGAACTGGCAGGAATACTGGAACTGGAAGGCATGCTGGATGAAGAGGGAAAGCTTGTAGTTTCCAACGAAAATTCTTTGCTGCAGACAAAATATGGTCTGCTGTTGCAAAAAATATTTGGAGAGAAACAGGAGGTTTTACAGATCATGCAGACACTGCACTGGGATCAGGAACCGTACCGGTCCCGGAAAATAAATCACCGGAGAGCGGATGGGATGCTGGTGCAGCAGACATGCTGTAAGAGAGCATTTATCCGTGGAGCATTTATGGCAGCGGGATCGATCAGTGATCCGAATAAATCCTATCATTTTGAAATTGTCTGCCATACGCTTGAACAGGCACAGCAGCTGAAAGAACTGATGGAATTTTTTGAGGCGGAGCCTAAGATTGTAGAACGCAAAGAGCGTATGGTGGTTTACCTGAAAGAAGGTTCACAGATTGTGGATCTGCTGAATGTCATGGAAGCTTATGTATCTTTGATGAATCTGGAAAATGTAAGAATTTTAAAGGAGATGCGCAATTCTGTTAACCGCAAGGTAAACTGTGAGACTGCAAATATCAACAAAACGGTGAATGCAGCAGTGAAACAAATGGAAGATATCAAGAGGATCCGGGATACCATAGGGTTTGACAACATTCCAGAACCGCTGGCGGAGATTGCACAGGCACGCCTGGATTATCCCGAGGCAACTTTAAAGGAACTGGGAACTTATCTTGATCCACCGGTCGGAAAATCGGGTGTGAATCACAGATTACGGAAACTTGCCGCAATTGCAGAAAATCTTATATAAAGGGGAACTACGTATGAGCCAGAAGCTATTATTTATTTTTAATCCGCATGCAGGAAAAGGACAGATTAAAAATCATCTTGTAGATATTGTGGACATGATGGTGAAGGCAGGATTTGACGTGACAATTTATACCACACAGGCACAGGCAGATGCAACGCGCAAGGTGGTGGAAGAGGGTGCGGGATATGATCGTATTGTCTGCAGCGGAGGTGACGGAACACTTGATGAAGTGATGACCGGGCTGATGCAGGCGAAGCTGCATATTCCGATTGGATATATTCCGGCCGGAAGTACAAACGACTTTGCCAATTCTCTCGGAATCCCGAAGGAGATGCTAAAGGCAGCGGAGCGGGCGGTTGGACAAAACAGATTTCCATGCGATATCGGAGATTTCAATTCGGATACCTTTGTCTATGTAGCAGCGTTTGGTCTGTTTACAGAGGTTTCCTATAAGACATCCCAGCAGCTGAAAAATATTTTCGGGCACGTGGCGTATATTATGGAGGGTGTCAAACAGCTTCGGGACATTCCATCGTTCCGTATGCAGGTGGAATATGACGGAAAAGTGTTTCAGGATGAATTTATATACGGAATGGTTACCAATTCCGTTTCTGTCGGGGGCTTTAAGGGAATGACCGGAAATGATGTAAAACTTGATGACGGTCTGTTTGAAGTGACTTTGATCCGCAATCCGAAGAATCCGATTGAGCTGAATGAAATCCTTGCCTGCCTGACAAATATGATTGATGATTCGGATCTGATTTATTCGTTTAAAACCGATGCCGTACATATTACGGCGAAGGAAGAAGTACCGTGGACACTCGATGGTGAATTCGGTGGAGCACACCGGAAAGTAGTCATCCGAAATTTGAAGCAGAGAGTTGAAATATTTTGTTAAAAAATTAACTTTATTTTTTGGGAAAAGTGTACTATAATCTAGGTAACTTATGATTAGGAGGAAATACAAATGTTAGTATCTGCAACAGAAATGCTGAAAAAAGCAAAAGCAGGCCACTATGCAGTTGGTCAGTTCAATATCAATAACCTGGAGTGGACAAAGTCCATTCTTCTTACCGCACAGGAATTAAAGAGCCCTGTAATCCTTGGTGTATCTGAGGGTGCTGGTAAGTATATGACTGGTTTCAAGACCGTAGCAGCTATGGTTAAGGCTATGGATGAGGAGCTTGGAATCACAGTTCCTGTAGCACTTCACTTAGATCATGGAACATACGAAGGATGCTACAAGTGTATCAAGGCTGGTTTCACATCTATCATGTTCGATGGATCTCATTATCCATTCGAGGAGAACCTTGCAAAGTCTACAGAGTTAGTTAATGTAGCACATAACTTAGGTCTTTCTATCGAGTGTGAAGTTGGTTCCATCGGTGGTGAAGAAGATGGTGTTGTTGGTATGGGCGAGTGCGCAGATCCAGACGAGTGCAAGACAATTGCAGATCTGGGCGTTGATATGCTGGCTGCCGGTATCGGTAATATCCATGGTAAATATCCTGCAAACTGGCAGGGATTAAGCTTCGAGACTCTTGATGCAATCCAGGCAAAGACTGGTGTTATGCCATTAGTTCTTCACGGTGGTACAGGTATCCCTGCAGATATGATCAAGAAAGCAATCTCTCTTGGCGTATCTAAGATCAATGTAAATACAGAGTGCCAGTTATCTTTCGCAGATGCTACACGTAAATACATCGAGGCTGGTAAGGACTTAGAGGGCAAAGGATTTGATCCTCGTAAGCTTCTTGCTCCTGGTGCAGATGCTATCAAAGCTACTGTTAAGGAGAAAATGGAACTGTTCGGTTCTGTTGGAAAAGCTGAATAATAGAACATGTACAAAAGGAAGTGCCGCATGACACTTCCTTTTTTTCATTTCATAGGAAAAAGGCTGGTATGCCTCATACAAAGAAATTAGAAAATGTACCTGTTTTGTAGTAGAACTGGAAGAAGTAGACAAAAAAGAAGTAGATTTTGATAGAAAAACGTCAAAATGTATAAATTATAAAAAAATTCTAAAAAGAGGTTGCATTTTGTGTTGGAAAGAGGTATCTTAGTTTCAGATTAAACATGAGTTAAGAACGAGGGCGTTCCAATATAGCTATTGGAATGCCCTTTTTTAGTAAAATGACTGATGTTTGGTGAATAAGCGTACAATCAGGGGATTTGATTGTGAAAAGAAAGGATGTTGTAAAAAATGAGTGATTATTTTAACGTTGCAGACATTTTTGGCGAGAACGTATTCAATGACACGGTCATGCAGGAACGTCTTCCAAAAAAAGTTTACAAGAAACTTCACGAAGTTATGGATGAAGGAAAAGAACTTGATCTTGAGACCGCAGACGTCATCGCACATGAGATGAAAGAGTGGGCCATTGAAAAAGGTGCAACCCATTATACCCATTGGTTCCAGCCATTGACTGGTGTAACGGCAGAGAAGCATGATTCTTTTATCACAGCACCGATGCCAAATGGCAAGGTTCTGATGAGCTTTTCCGGCAAGGAATTGATCAAAGGTGAGCCGGATGCATCTTCTTTCCCGTCTGGTGGACTTCGTGCTACTTTTGAGGCAAGAGGATATACAGCCTGGGATTGTACATCACCTGCTTTCGTTCGTCAGGATGCAGCAGGAGCAACACTTTGTATTCCAACTGCTTTCTGTTCCTACACCGGAGAGGCATTGGATCAGAAAACTCCGCTTCTTCGTTCTATGGAAGCGATCGATACACAGTCTATCCGTCTGTTAAGACTGTTTGGAAATACGACATCAAAGAAAGTTACCCCTTCCGTTGGACCGGAGCAGGAGTACTTCATTGTAGATCGTCAGAAGTATTTACAGCGTAAGGATCTGATCTTTACCGGACGTACTCTTTTCGGGGCAATGCCTCCAAAGGGACAGGAGATGGACGATCACTATTTCGGAGCAATCCGCGAGAGAATTGCAGCCTATATGAAGGATGTCAACAAAGAACTCTGGAAACTTGGCGTGTCTGCAAAGACACAGCATAACGAAGTAGCTCCGGCACAGCATGAGCTGGCACCAATTTATGCAGAGTGTAACGTAGCAGTTGATCATAACCAGATCATCATGGAGACCTTAAAGAAGGTTGCCGGACGTCACGGTTTACAGTGTCTGCTTCATGAGAAACCATTCGCAGGTGTCAACGGTTCCGGAAAGCATGACAACTGGTCCATTACAACAGACGATGGAATCAATCTGCTTGAGCCTGGTAAGACACCACATGAGAATGTACAGTTCTTACTGGTACTTACCTGTATTTTAAAGGCAGTTGATGAGCATGCAGCACTTCTTCGTGCAGCGGCAGCTGATGTGGGAAACGATCACAGATTAGGAGCAAACGAGGCACCGCCAGCGATCCTGTCCATTTACCTTGGAGATCAGCTTGGAGACGTATTAAATCAGCTGATCAGCACAGGTACAGCAACACACAGTCTGGAAGGTGAAAAACTTGAAACCGGTGTTAAGACCATTCCGGATTTCATGAAGGATGCGACTGATCGTAACCGTACATCACCGTTTGCCTTTACCGGAAACAAATTTGAGTTCCGTATGGTTGGTTCCCAGGATTCCGTTGCACAGGCAAATATCGTGTTAAATACCATTGTTGCGGAGGCATTTTCAGATGCCTGTGACGTTCTTGAAAAAGCAGACGATTTTGAGCTTGCAGCACATGATCTGATCAAGAAATATGCTATCGAACATCAGAGAATCGTATTCAACGGAAACGGATACTCTGATGAATGGGTTGCAGAGGCCCAGAAGCGTGGACTTCCAAATATCAAGTCCATGGTAGATGCAATTCCTGCATATACAGCTCCGGAATCTGTAGCTGCATTTGAAAAATTTGGAGTATTTACCAAGTCTGAGCTTGAATCCCGCGTAGAGATCGAGTACGAGACATATGCAAAGACCATCAATATCGAAGCAAAAGCCATGATTGACATCGCTGGAAAGCAGATTATTCCGGCTGTTATCAAGTACACAACAGAACTTGGACAGTCAATTGCAACTGTAAAGAGTGCATGTGCATCTGCAGATGTCAGCGCACAGACAGATATTTTGACAGAGACATCCTCCCTGCTTGCTGAGACACAGAAAGCACTCAAGAGTCTGGAAACTGTTACTGCAAAGGGAACAGAAATGGGTGAAGGTAAGGAACAGGCTGTATATTACAGGGATGAGGTGAAATCTGCTATGGATGCACTCCGTGCACCGGTAGATAAGCTTGAGATGATCGTTGACAAGGATTTATGGCCAATGCCATCTTATGGAGATCTGATCTTTGAAGTTTAATCCAAAGATTTAAGGAACATTTTTTACAAACATCTTACAAAATAAAAAAGAGACATTTTTTCAGAACCACGAAGCTGTGGAATTTTGGGGAAGTGTCTCTTTTTCTATATAGGGAGGAGATTGTTATGGATAAACAACAAATTGTAAGTTTTATCAATGAAAATATGTTTGGCATCTGGTTTCTGATCGGTGCAGCACTGGTATTCTGGATGCAGGCAGGCTTTGCCATGGTAGAAACCGGTTTTACCAGAGCAAAGAATGCAGGCAACATTTTGATGAAGAACCTGATGGACTTCTGTATTGGTACCGTAATGTTTATCCTGATCGGTTTTTCATTATTGCTGGGAGAAGATGTTCTTGGTTTTATCGGAAAACCGGGATTTGATATCTTTACCAGTTATGCAAATTTTGATTTTTCGAATTTTGTGTTTAACTTAGTATTCTGTGCAACTACAGCAACGATTGTATCAGGTGCTATGGCAGAGCGTACAAAATTCTTATCCTACTGTATTTATTCAGCAGTAATTTCGGCATTGATTTATCCGATTGAAGCACACTGGATCTGGGGCGGTGGCTGGTTATCACAGCTTGGATTCCACGATTTTGCAGGTTCCTGTGCCATTCATATGGTTGGTGGTATTTCAGCACTCATCGGTGCAGCAATGCTTGGACCACGTATTGGAAAGTTCTCAAAAGATAAGTCTGGGAAGATTACAAAAGTCAACGCATTCCCGGGACACAATCTTCCACTTGGATGCCTTGGATGTTTTATTCTCTGGTTTGGCTGGTATGGATTTAATGGCGCTGCATGTACTTCCGGTTCACAGCTTGCCAGCGTATTTCTTACAACGACCGTAGCTCCGGCAGTTGCAACAGTTGTATGTATGATCTTTACATGGCTTAAATATGGTAAACCTGATGTATCAATGTGCCTGAATGCGTCACTTGCAGGACTTGTAGCAATTACTGCTCCTTGTGACGTGACCGATTGTTTCGGTGCAATCTGTATTGGTTTTGTTTCCGGTTTACTGGTTTGCTTTGGTGTATGGCTTTTGGATTATAAGCTTCATGTGGACGATCCGGTTGGTGCGGTAGCTGTACATATGATGAATGGTATCTGGGGTACCATCGCCGTTGGTTTATTTGCTACCAAATCCGCACCGGGAAATGATTCGGTGGTTGGTTTATTCTATGGTGGTGGATTCAGACAGCTTGGTATTCAGCTGTTAGGTTTTGTTACGGTAGCTGCATGGACAGCTGTAACCATTACCATTGCATTTATCGTCATTAAGAAAACGATTGGACTTCGTGTTACAGAGGAAGAAGAAATTGTTGGTCTGGATTCTATGGAACATGGACTTGCATCAGCTTACTCAGGATTTTCTATCATGGATGTTTCCAATACCATGACAATGGATATCAATGAAAATACAGATCTGGGTACACCGGAATATGCACAGGCTTCTACGGCAAAGAGAGATGCAGCAGTCAAGGTGGTTTCCGCCGTGCCAAAGGATGCAACCGGCATGTACAAAGTGGTTATTATTGCAAAGCTTTCCCGATATGATCATTTGAAGAAAGCAATGAACGATCTGGGTGTTACGGGAATGACCTGTACACAGGTTATGGGTTGTGGTATCCAGAAAGGCTCCGGCGAGCGTTACCGTGGTGCTGAAGTCGATGCAACCTTACTTCCGAAGATTAAGGTAGAGGTTGTTGTAAGCAAGATCCCAGTAGACAGCGTAGTGGCTGCAGCAAAGAAGGCACTTTATACCGGACATATCGGAGATGGAAAAATCTTCGTATACGATGTGGCAAAGGTTGTCAAGATTCGTACCGGTGAGGAAGATATGGAAGCCTTACAGGATGTTGAATAATTTTGCACTAATCTAATGGCTAGGTTAGTGAATCTAATCCCCTTAGTTTTAGTATACATCAACAGCGGACCCCTGGCGAAAGCCGGGGGTTTTTGCTGTCGATAAATAAAACTTTCTATTGCACATATTATTTGGTATAATATATGGATAAAAGAATTTTTATTATTTCTGCGGGGAGAAAACTATGAACTATGGAAGAACTTCTTTGCGCCGGAGAGCAAAACAGCTGGACGCAAGAGGAACGAGAATACGTCATAAAATCGGAGTCATACTGGGGAAACTTCTACTGATTGGAATCATTGTGGGAGGCTGTGCGACAGTGAGTTTCGGAGTGGGTGCATTGAAAGGAATTCTTGCATCCGCACCGGATATATCCGAAGTGGATGTCATTCCAACGGGATATTCCACGAAAGTGCTTGCGGCAGACGGAAGTGAGACAGCAAAATTAGTGGCAGCCGGATCCAACCGGCAGTACGTGACAATTGACCAGATTCCGGAGAATCTGCAGCATGCGGTAGTGGCGATCGAGGATGAGCGTTTTTATGATCATAACGGTATTGACCTGAAAGGAATTGTCAGGGCACTGGTGGCGGATGTCCGGACCAGAGATTTCAGTCAGGGAGCAAGTACGCTTACGCAGCAGCTGATTAAAAATAATGTGCTGAGTGAGCAGTGGGCAAACGAAAATGACAGTAATATTTCCAAAATTGAAAAGATGGAACGTCAGGTACAGCGGAAAATACAGGAACAGTATCTGGCAATAGAGCTGGAAAAAAAGGTAAATGACAAGAACTGGATTCTGGAAAATTATCTGAATTCCATCAACCTTGGAAGCAATACCCTTGGGGTTCAGGCAGCAGCACAGCGTTATTTTGGGAAAGATGTGTCAAAGCTGACACTTTCGGAATGTGCGGTTATTGCCGGAATTACAAAGAATCCGGCAGGTTACAATCCCATTCTTCATCCAAAGGAAAATGCAAAGCGCAGAAAGAATGTGCTGGATGCCATGAAAAAACAGGGATATATTTCGCAGAAACAGTATGATAAAGCGATGGCAGATGATGTGTATGGCAGGATTTCCGAACACAATGATGTGAGGGAAGAAACCATGAACACATATTTTGTGGACGCGGTCATTGATGATGTTTTTGATGATCTAGTAAATATCAAAGGCTATTCGGAGTCAGAAGCATACAAGGCAATTTATCAGGGGGGATTGACGATCAAGTCCACACAGAATCTTCAAATCCAGAAAATCTGCGATGAGGAGGTGGCAGACAAAGCCAATTATGATGCGGGTACCAAATATTCATTCTATCTTTCTTTTCAGGTGAAGGAGAAGGATGGTACAATAAAAACATATACCAATCAGACAATGCTTTCCTATTATAAAAAGAAAAACAAAAGTCAGAATTATTCGATCAATTTTACATCGGAGGAGGACTGCCGGGCTGCAATTGCACAGTACGAAAAAGATGTCCTCGGAAAAGGGGACAAGCTGGTAGAAAATTCAGAGTATATTTTCATTACCATGCAGCCGCAGGTGGCGATGACGATCATGGATCAGTCGACCGGTGGGGTACAGGCGATTGTCGGCGGACGCGGAAATAAGGCCGGAAACCGTACCTGGAACCGTGCAACAAAGACCTGCCGGCAGCCGGGATCTACTTTTAAAATCATTGCATGTTATGCGCCGGCACTCGATGCCGGAGGAAAAACGCTGGCATCCGTGCAGGATGATGCACCGCTTACGGTCGGAAATAAAACATACAATAACTACACGCACAAATTCGGAGGATTCACGAGCATCCGGAAGGCAATCACAAAATCCATCAATATTGTGACAGTAAAAACACTTCAGGATATTGGTGTGGATCTGGGATATGAATATGCAGAAAACTTCGGATTTTCCACGCTTACCGATACGGACAGAAACCTTGGAATTTCTCTCGGAGGTCTGACACAGGGTGTGACAAACCTGGAACTTACTGCAGCTTATGCCGCAATTGCAAATCAGGGAGAATATAACGAACCGAGTTTTTATACCCAGGTACTGGATCATGACGGCAACGTTCTTCTTGATAAAACACAGACAAAGGAACAGCATCAGGTAATAAAAGAGGATACCGCATGGCTTCTGACGGATGCCATGAAAGATGTTATGACGAGTGGAACGGGTATGCGGGCTTATTTTGGAACCGGAATGGCACAGGCAGGAAAATCCGGTACGACAACGCTGAACAGGGATGCACTGTTTGCCGGATTTACGCCTTATTACACCTGCGTGGTATGGGGCGGATATGATGATAATTCCATTCAGTCAGCTACGGGATATCCAAAGAATTTGTGGAAAGCTGTGATGAAGCGGATTCATGCGGATCTTAAGGCAAAAGATTTTGAAAAACCTTCCGGAATTACACAGGCTGTTGTCTGTGCAAAATCCGGACTTCTGCCGGAAGCGGATGTCTGTGATAAAGATCCGCGTGGAACGCAAAGTTATACGGAATATTTTGCGAAAGGAACCGTTCCGACAGAGAGTTGTGATCATCATATTTCTCTGCAGATCTGTGAGGCATCCGGAAAAGTTGCCGGAGAATACTGTCCTGCAGATCAGGTTGTGACAAAAACTTATATTGTGGGTGCCGAAAAGGGCTCGGCCGATTACCAGTACTGTGCGACAGAGAAATTCTTAAATGAAACATGCAATATACATGATGCCGAAACGCAGGATGAGGAAAAGCCGGAAGAAGAACCGGCAGATCCGCCGGATGATGCAAAACCGGAAGAAACACATGAACCGGAACAGACACCGGAGAAAAATGAGGAATGACACAAAGGAGAATAGGATATATGCGAGTGGTCTATACCGGAGGAGAGGGTGAAATCACAGAGAAGAAATCCCGTTTTATAGCAACAGTAAAGCCTGTTCAGTCAGAAGAAGAAGCGGTTGCTTTCATTAATGAGACAAAGAAAAAATACTGGGATGCCCGTCATAACTGTTCTGCTTTTGTCATCGGGGAGAGGCAGGAGCTGACGCGCTGTTCGGATGATGGAGAGCCGGCACAGACTGCCGGCCGCCCGATGTTGGATGTACTTCTCCGGGAGAAGATTACGGACGTTGCGGTTGTTGTCACGCGCTATTTTGGAGGTGTGCTGCTTGGAACAGGAGGGCTTGTGCGTGCCTATCAGGCAGCGACACAGGCGGGACTTGCAGCCAGCCGGCTCATTGAAAAATGTAAGGGACAGCAGCTGCTGATTCATACCGATTACAATGGGCTTGGAAAACTGCAGTATTTATTCGGACAAAATCATACCGTGATTCTGGATACGGCATATGAGGCGGATGTCACAATGACAATTCTCGTACCCACGGAACATAAAGAGACACTTCCGAAGGAAATTACAGAACTGACCAACGGATCAGCAGGTCTGGAATGGGGAAAAACCTGCGTATATGCACTAATTGATAAAGAAGTTGTGTTTTTTTGAAAAAATTTGAAAATATGGGTTGACACTTATAGGGGTTCCATGTATAATACCATTTGTTGAGAGACATGAAACACATTGGCCCATCGCCAAATGGTAAGGCAACGGACTCTGACTCCGTCATTTCCAGGTTCGAATCCTGGTGGGCCAGCTGAAAAGCACTACATTATGTAGTGCTTTTTGTTTTATAAAAGATAAGAATAAGAAAGGACACGGTAATGTACGAATTTGACAGCAGAGTAAGATACAGTGAGACAGATGCACAAGGCCGGATGACATGGCTGGCGCTTATGGATTACTTTCAGGATTGCAGCGTATTTCATTCAGAGGCCGTGAACCTTGGTGTGGAAGTATGGACCGATGCACAAAAGGCGTGGATCTTATCTTCCTGGCAGATCTGTCTGAACCGGATGCCGCGGCTGGGCGAACAGATTACGACACAGACATGGGCATATGGAATGAAAGGCTTTTACGGTTACCGGAATTTCTCCATGAACGGCAGGGATGGGGAACGGATGGCATATGCAAATTCCGTATGGGTACTGATGGATACAAAGAAGGGGATTCCGGTCAGAGTGACAAAAGAAATCTCGGATGCATACGGATTGGACCCACAGCTTCCCATGCAGTGCAGCGAGCGGAAAATTATGCTGCCGGAAAAATATGAAGAAAAAGATTCATTGGTCGTTCCTTCTTATTTCATAGATACCAATCACCATATGAACAATACCAGATATGTACAGGTGGCGATGGAATATGTTCCGAAGGAGTTTCGGACAATGGAAGTCCGGGTAGAATATAAAAAAGCTGCGATGTGTAAAGATGTAATTGTGCCGCATGTGACGATAGAAGATCCCCGTGTGACGGTTGCACTGTGTGCGCCGGATGGGCAGCCATATGCAGTTGTTGTTTTTTTGAAAGCGTAGGAAAAAGATGAAATTAGCAGAATATCAGGATTTGTATTATGTAAAAAAAGTAGACTTCGGAGTATATCTGGCAGAGGATATGGGCGGTGAGACACATGTGCTGCTTCCGTCAAAACAGGTGCCGGAAGATGCAAAACCGGGGGAAAAGATAAGGGTCTTTTTATATAAAGATTCCAAAGACCGGCTGATTGCAACAACCAACACACCGAAGCTGACACTGGGAGAATATGCACCGCTTGTGGTGAAAGAAGTTGGAAAGATCGGTGCTTTTCTGGATTGGGGACTGGAAAAAGATCTGTTTCTGCCATATAAAGAGATGACTTCACGGGTAGAAGCAGGAGACGAGATTCTTGTAACCCTTTATATTGATAAAAGCAAGCGGCTTTGTGCCAGCATGAAGGGACTGTACGATCTGCTTTCCAAGGATTCACCGTATCAGAAAGATCAGATGGTAACCGGAAGGGTGTATGAGTTTTCCGATAACTTTGGTGCTTTTGTGGCAGTGGATGATCGCTTTTCCGCAAGAATACCAAATTCAGAGGATCACAGTTTCCTGAAAATCGGAGATGTGATTGAGGCGAAAGTTACTGCAGTAAAACCGGATGGAAAGTTAGATCTTACACTGCGGGAAAAAGCTTATATTCAGATGGACACGGATGCAGAGAAAATACTTGAATTGCTGGATTCCTATGCAGGAGTGCTTCCGTTTTCGGAAAAAGCGAGTCCAGAGGTGATTAAGAGGGAAACCGGATTGAGTAAAGCTGCGTTTAAACGTGCCATCGGACACTTGTATAAAGAAAGAAAAATTACACTGGATGGTGGAAAAATCCGCAAGAGTTTCGTATAATGCAGGTAAAGGCAAAAGGAGGAATATAAAATGAAAAACGTAATCAGTACAGATAAAGCACCAGCCGCAATCGGACCGTACTCACAGGCGATTGAAGTGAACGGAACGGTATACACATCCGGCATTATCCCGGTTGTTCCTGCTACCGGAGAAATTCCGGAAGGATCTGTGGCACAGGCGCAGCAGGCATTTGAAAATCTGTCAAATCTGCTTGAGGCAGCCGGAACCGGAATGGATAAGGTAGTAAAAACCAATGTTTTCATTAAGGAAATGACTGA
>OGDP01001266.1_pt1 | contig 17319 bp, 15 predicted proteins | sample 1570441 | NCBI WGS metagenome assembly OGDP01 (sample SAMEA2581961, study PRJEB24529) | metagenome | biome: Human gut stool | place: China | collected 2011
TATAGATTTCCAGTGCGCTTCCAAGATTTCTGGATAACGGCGTACCCAGAGAACTTCCGTTATCCAGAAATCTTGGAAGCGCACTGGAAATCTATATTCTGAATTACAGGCCCAGGTGCTCCGGCAGTTTTCTTTTGCTCAACACTAAACCCTGCAGAGGACACTCGCCGGTTACTGTTGGAACAGTGAGAAGTGTTGTCAGGAATGTGTTCAAACTGTGCTCTGTTTCAGGCTGGTGGAAAGGCTCCCATAGTATCAGAAGAACCGCAGCTTCCAATATCTATAACTGCGGAGCGGGTATTAAGCTGACTGCAGATATCCTTGGTCATGAGTCGCTGGATTCCACCACGCATTATGTGCGTGTAGATTTTACCGCGCTGAGAGAGATTTGCCGCGAATGGCCCGGAAAGGGGGCGGCAAAATGAAAGGCAATAGAATCAGCAGACAGCTGGATGAATATCTTGACTTCAAACACAGTCTCGGATTTAAGCTGACACACGAAGAATCGGTTCTCAGAAACTTCGCAAATTATACGCTCGACATAGGATATTCCGGCAGTCTCAATGTTGAAATTGTGCTTTCATGGATCGCATCAGGTTCTAAAAAGGATAAAACCATGGCCCGGAAAATGCAGGTCATTAAGCCGTTCTCAAAGTATGTTTCAGCACTTGATTCTGAGGCACAATGTATTCAAGGCAAATTCTACCGCAATGCACACGACAGACCGGAACCCTACATTTATTCAGAGGATGAAGTGCTGATGCTTATGAACGAATGTGATCGTTTATATTCACCTGACGGGATCCGTGCTCGTACCATAAAATGTATCATCGGACTTCTGTGGGCAACAGGAATGCGTCCTTCCGAACCAGTGAATCTGATACGAAAGGATGTGGATTTAGCGCATGCGTGTATTACGGTTCGTGAAACCAAGTTTGCGAAGGAACGTATTATCCCGGTTTCAACATCAGTGATTCAGGCACTTGAGGAATATATAAACTGGCTCGACCCAGACGATCCGCTGTTTCGGACCACAGGAGGAGTTCCTTTATGCGAACGGGCTCTATCATATGCGTTTAGCTGCATACGGGATTCTATTGGTGCGGCTCCAAATGGCTATTCGCATATCAGACTTTATGATTTTCGGCACACGCTGGCCTGCAGCACCATTTTGCGGTGGCTAAACGAAGGAGACGATGCCTCCGCAATGATTTACAACCTTTCTGCTTTTCTTGGTCATGTAAAAGTAGAAGATACGTATTGGTACCTGACCGCAACTCCTGAACTGATAAATATCACCTGCTCTATGTACGAGAGGCGTTTCGGAGGTGGATATGATGCATAACTCTGCCTTCCAAGCCTTAGTCCAAAACTTTTTCCTGAAACGTTTGATGCAGCAGAGGAACTTATCCGGAAATACTGTAAGCTCCTATCGGGATACGTTCAAACTCTATATTATGTTCCTTCAAACTGAACATGGCGTAAAAAGCGAAAAGATAGCCATGGTGCATATGAACGCGGAATTCGTTGAAGGGTTCTGTCAATACCTGATCCAGAAAAGGGGTTGCAGCTTGGCCACAGGTAAGCGCTCAATAACCACCCGCATTTCCAAGGTTGAGTAAGTGTGAGAAAATGATATGCAGTCAACAAAAACTGCGTGTAAGTTTTCGAATGCGAAGGGAGTGCGTGTAAGAAATGGAAGATGTGTTAGCGATCCGGGATGAGTATCGTCTGCAGGAGTGGAGCCAGATCATCCAGGCGGGGCAAAACAGTGGGCTGAGTAAGCGAGAGTTCTGTAGATAAAATGGGATATCTGAACGGCAATATTACTACTGGCTGAAAAAATTGCGGGAAACGGTTGCGGAAACAGCATCACCGCGCCTGGTGCATCTTGAAGCGCCTGTCCCCCAAAGCGAGGGTATACTTCGGATCCAGATTGGACAGGCAGATTTGAGACTGCCGGTAAACACGGACGCGGAAGCGGTGGCAGCCATTCTCCGGGCCTTACAGCAACTATGTTAGATTTAAGTCGAGTACGGAACTATTATGTTGCGTGTGGATATACGGATCTGCGCCGCGGAATAGAGGGCTTAGCTGCAATTGTGACCCAACAATTTGGCCAGGAGATGAGTGAAGAAAGTCTATTCTTGTTTTGCGGAAGACGCACAGACTGTTGTATAAGCGACTGAACAACGGCTCATTTCAATGGCCCAGAAGTGAAGCGCAGCTGCGGTTATTGGATCCACAGACTTTTCGATGGCTGATGGAGGGGTTGAAAATAGACCAACCAAAAGCCATTCGGAAGGCTCCGAAAAAGGACATGTTTTAAGCACAAAACCATTGAAAATACTGTACTTTTTGGCGTCTTTGTGTTATAATAAAAAGCACAAAGGCAGGTGAGATCAGTGGGCAAAAATACGGTTGTCATTGATAAAAATGAGTTGGAAGAACTGAAGAAAGTTGCCCATGATCTGGCTGAAGAAAACGCACAGTTGCGTCAGAAACTGGACCATATGAATGAACTGCTTTTGAATGCGCAAAGGGCTCGTTTCGGCCAATCCAGCGAAAGAACCAAGTACGTCATGCAGGGCGGGACTCAGCTGGGGCTGTTTAATGAAGCAGAAGCAGAACAGGATCATAAGGCTGTTGAACCGACAGAGAACACCATTGTTATTTCTAAACACACCCGCAAGGCAAAGCGCACCGTAGATGAACTGACTGCAAATCTTCCGGTGAAAGAGGTTTTAATAACGCTTTCCGACGATGAACTTATCTGCGACAAGTGCGGCGGCAAGTATGAGATGATTGGAAAGAAGTTGGTTTCCCGGCGACTGGAAGTCATCCCCCGTCAATGCTATGTGGTGGAATATTACAGCTGCAGCTATGCGTGCAAGAACTGTGAGGCGAAGACCGGCTATGCCAATATCGTCACAACAGTGACGCCTCCCATGCTGATGAAGCATTCTCTGGCATCCGCGTCTACAGTGGCAAATGTGATGACGCAAAAGTATGTGGACGGACTGCCTTTGGCCCGACAAGAAAAGATTTGGGAACGGGAGGGGATCTGCCTTTCCCGTGCCACGATGTCCAACTGGGTGATCCAGTGCGCGCAGACCTGGCTGAAACCACTGTACCGGCGCATGAAAAAGACTCTTTTGGAGTGTTCCGTAATTCATGCAGACGAGACTGTGGTGCAGGTGCTGAAGGAGGAGGGAAAGGCCGCCACGAGCGAGTCTCGTATGTGGGTGTATGCCAGCAATGACCGCAGCGGTAAACCGATTCGATACTTCGAATACCAACCGGATCGCAGTGGCAAGCACGCGGCAGCGTTTCTGAAAGGTTTCTCCGGCTGTCTGGTAACAGACGGCTATGCCGGATACAACCTGGTGGACGGTGTGATCCGCTGCGGATGTTGGAGTCATATGCGGCGCTATTGGCGTGAGGCGATGCCAAAGGGGGCAACGAAAGAGACTTCCAAGGCGGCTTGGGGCTATGACTATTGTAATAAGCTCTTTGCTCTGGAGAAGAAATTTTTCAAAATGAGTGATGTGATACGCAAAACAGCGCGTCAGGTAGAGGCAGAACCTTTGCTTGAGGCTTATTGGTGGTGGCTTGAAACTCTGGATCCGGTGCCGGGCAGCAAATTGGCTGATGCCGTGACTTATGCTAAGAACCAGAAGAAATTCCTGAATGCGTTTTTGGAACATGGCGAGGTAGATATCTCAAATAATTTCGCGGAAAACGCGATCCGCCCGTTTGTCCAAGGCCGTAAAGCATGGCTGTTCTGCGATACCCCCAAGGGCGCGGATTCCAGCGCGATCGTGTACTCCATTGTTGAGACGGCCAAAGCAAACGGCTTGGATCCATACACATACCTGAAACTCCTGTTGACCGAGCTGCCTTATCTGGGCAAAAATCCGGCTTCCGACAAGCTGGATCTGTTCATGCCGTGGACTGCCGCGATCCGCAAGAACTGTATCCTTCCCACAAAAAAGATCTCACCCGAGGACCTCTGACGCGAGGCCCTCGGGCATCTTCTTTTTACCGGGTGATTATTGAGCGCTTACCTTTACTTAGGCGTCAAGCTGGGTATCTATCGCTGCCTGATCTTCATGGGCGTGGGCGCTATGACGGACTTCGGTCCCCTCATCGCCAACCCCAAGTCCCTGCTGCTGGGCGCGGCCGCTCAGTTCGGCATCTTCGGTACCTACATGGGCGCTCGTCTGCTGGCCGCTACCGGTCTGGTGGACTTCACCCAGAAGCAGTCTGCTGCTATCGCCATCATCGGCGGCGCAGACGGCCCCACCGCTATCTTCGTTACCTCCCGTCTGGCTCCTGAGCTGCTGGGTTCCATCGCCGTCGCGGCCTACAGCTACATGGCTCTGGTGCCTGTTATCCAGCCGCCTATCATGAAGGCTCTGACCTCTAAGAAAGAGCGTACCGTCGTGATGAAGCAGCTGCGCACCGTGAGCAAGACCGAGAAGATCATCTTCCCCATCATGGTCACCATCATCGTTTCCCTCATCGTGCCGGATGCCGCCGTTCTGGTCGGTATGCTGATGCTGGGCAACCTGATGAAGGAGTGCGGCGTCGTGGACCGTATCCAGAAGACCGCCGGCAACGAGCTGATGAACATCATCACCATCTTCCTGGCTCTGTCTGTTGGCTGCACCACCTCTGCAAACACCTTCCTGAACAGCCGCACCCTGTTCATCATCGTGCTGGGCCTCATCGCATTCTCCTTCGGCACTGCTGCCGGTGTTCTCTGCGGCAAGGTCATGTATATCCTGACCGGCGGTCAGGTCAACCCCCTGATCGGTTCCGCTGGCGTTTCCGCTGTGCCTATGGCTGCCCGTGTTTCTCAGAAGGTCGGCCAGAGCGAGAACCCCTCCAACTTCCTGCTGATGCACGCAATGGGCCCCAACGTGGCCGGTGTTATCGGCTCCGCCGTCGCTGCTGGTATCCTCATCAACATCTTCGGCTAAGCATTTCCTGAAATTTCCGCTCCATCGTGGTATTGACCGCGGTGGGGCGGTTTTTGTTTGCATTGTTTTTATGTACAACTTTTTTGAAATGTGATATACTATATTTTAAGTGATATATCCAGAAATGATTGAAAAGAACAGGTGAAACAATGGCAACAGATCTCGCACAACAATTCTGCGCTTTGCGTGATACGTATATCGAAAAGCAGTTCGGACGCCTGAACGATATGCAGCGGGAGGCGGTGTTCACCACCAACGGCCCTCTGCTCATCCTCGCGGGTGCAGGCAGCGGAAAGACCACCGTGCTGGTCAACCGCATCGCCAACCTCATCCGCTTCGGCTCGGCCCACGGCTCCAGGTGGACGCCCCGGGAGGTGACGGAGGACGATGTGAAAGCCCTGCGCACTGCCATCATGACCGGCACCGATGCCCCGTCGTGGCTGGACGGGATGCTGCGGAAGGACGCCGTCCGGAGCTGGAACGTCATGGCCATCACCTTTACCAACAAGGCCGCAGGTGAGCTGAAAGAGCGTCTGCGCCGGATGCTGGGCGGGGAAGAGGGCGACGAGGTGTTCGCCTCCACCTTCCACTCGGCCTGTGTCCGCATTCTCCGCCGCTGGGCCGAGGAGATCGGTTACCCCCGCAGCTTTACCATCTACGACAGCGACGACTCCCAGCGTGTCATGAAGGCTGTCTACAAAGAACTGAGCGTGGACGACAAGTTCTTCCCGGTCAAAAGCGCCATCAACCAGATGAGCCGCTGGAAAGACCAGCTCATCAGCCCGGAAGAGGCCCTGAAGACCCCGGCCCGGGACACGAAGGGCGCACTTGCGGCTAAGGTCTACGCCGCCTATGAAAAGAAGCTCAAGGAGGCCGGAGCTTTCGACTTCGATGACCTCATCTACCAGACGGTCATCCTGCTGTCGGAGCACGAGGACGTGCGGGAGTTCTACCAGAACAAGTACAAATACCTGCTGGTGGACGAGTATCAGGACACCAGTGTGGCTCAGTTCCGGCTCGTGAGCCTGCTCACCGGCCCGGAGAAAAACATCTGCGTCGTGGGCGACGACGACCAGAGCATCTACCGCTTCCGCGGCGCGACCATTGAGAACATCCTCAACTTCGAGCGCATCTATAAAGGCACGAAGACCATCCGACTCGAGCAGAATTACCGCTCTACGTCGAATATCCTGAATGCCGCCAACTGTGTCATCCAGCACAACACCGAGCGCAAGGGCAAGACCCTCTGGACGAAGAACGGCGAGGGCGACAAGGTGCAGGTCTACACCGCCGAGAACGAGCAGGACGAGGCCAGCCATATCGCGGACGTCATCGGCCAGCACCTCAAAGAGGGCGGACATCTGGCCGACCACGCCATCCTCTACCGGATGAACGCCCAGTCGGCCCCCATCGAAAGCTACTTCACCCGTGCGGGCATCCCGCATAAGATCGTGGGCGGCCAGCGCTTCAATGACCGCAAGGAAGTCAAGGACATCCACTCCTATATGTCCATCGTGGCGAACCCCCGGGACGATGTCCGACTTCGTCGGATCATCAACGAGCCTGCGCGCAAAATCGGTGCAACGACCATCGAAGTCATCGCGGATTTGGCGGCTCAGCAGGGCATCAGTATGCTGGATGTCATCTCCCATGCCGACCAGTACGCCAAGCTCAGCCGCGCCATCGCGCCGCTGTTCAAGTTCTGGGACATCTACCAGAAACTGCAGGAATCGCTGGAAACGAAGACGCTGGATGAGTTCGCCTCCGATGTCATCGAGATCACCGGCTACCGCGCCATGCTGGAAGCCGACGCCGCCAAGGGCCACGAGGACGCCGCCGACCGTCTGCAGAACCTCGGTCAGCTGGTCAACAACGTCAAGAGCTACTGCGACCAGCACGGCGAAGAGGCCTCGCTGGAAGGCTATCTGGAGGACATCGCCCTCATCAGCGACATCGACAGCTACAACGAGAGCGCTGACCAGGTGGTGCTGATGACCATTCACTCGGCCAAGGGCCTTGAGTTTCCCTATGTATTCCTCATTGGCATGGAAGAGGGGGTCTTCCCCAGTGAGATGAGCAAGTATTCCGAGGTTGACCTCGAAGAGGAGCGCCGCCTGGCCTATGTGGGTATCACCCGCGCCAAGAAGGAGCTTTACATCTCCAACAGCGTCACCCGGATGCTCTATGGCCGCACCCAGCGCAACGAGCCCAGCCGCTTTCTTCGGGAGATCGAGCCGGAGTACATCGAAGAGACCCGCAGCCCGGTGCTGGAACAGCGCTCCCGTCTGGGCGGCTGGGGCAGCGGTTACGGCAGCGATACCGTGCCGGGCGGTGCGTCGGGCTACTCCGGCCCCTCCGGCTGGGGGCGTGCGGCCTCCGGTTACGGCTCGGGCTATGGCAGCCGCAGCGGCTATCTGAATAAAGAATATAACGCACCAATGTCCAATAGCCGAGGCTTTGGCTCCGATTACGCGGGCCGGGGAAGTGCTTCGTCGGGTCATGGCGGCTGCAGCTCCGGTTCGGGAAGCAGCGGCTTCGGCTCTGGCTATGGCCGTCCGGCAGCGTCCAAAGCGCCGGTCAGACCCGCAGGCGGCGGTGTGACTTCTTCGCCTCGTCCGGCAGCGGCATCCACCGGCCCCAAACACTATGAGCCGGGCGACATCGTGGAGCACAAGGTCTTCGGGCGCGGCAAGGTGCTGAAAGTCAAGCCTGCCGCCGGCGACCAGATCGTGGAGATCAGCTTCGAGAAGGTGGGCGTGAAGAAGACCATGGCCAACTTTGCGCCCCTTGTGAAGATAACGACGGAGGAATGAGAAAAAATGATGACTGTCCGATTGATAGCACATACGCCGGAGCCGGAGAAGGTCGTGGCGGCTGCGGCGAAGCTCTGCTACTCCGACGCCCACATCACCGACCTGCTGGACGGGCTGGATGAGGAAAAGACTGCCCGCTTCCTGACCATGCTCAGCGATCTGGGCCACGCCAGCCCCATCGAGCACGCAAGCTTCACCTTCGGCATCGAGGGCGTCAGCCGTACCCTGCTGGCCCAGATCACCCGTCACCGCATCGCGTCCTTCAGCGTCCAGAGTCAGCGGTACGTCCGTCTGGACGATTTCCGCTACGTCATCCCGCCCGAGATCGAGGCCATCCCCGAGGCAAAGGCGGCGTTCATCGAGAGCATGAACGAGGACGCCAGGCGCTACCTCGACCTCGTGCAGAAGCTGGAAGACGGCCACACCGCCCGCCTGATGGCCGAAGGTCTGCCCGAAAAGCAGGCCCGGGCCAAGGCTTCCAAGCAGGCCAACGAGGACGCCCGATTCGTGCTGCCCAACGCCTGCGAGACCAAGATGGTGGTGACCATGAACGCCCGCAGCCTGCAGAATTTCTTCCACCTGCGCTGCTGCAATCGCGCCCAGTGGGAGATACGGCAGCTGGCCGAAGAGATGCTGCGGCTGGTCTACCCGGTGGCACCCCATATCTTCCGCACCGCCGGCCCGGCCTGCGTGTCCGGCCCCTGTCCGGAGGGCAAGATGTGCTGCGGCCGCACCACTGAGGTGCGCGCCCAGTACGCCGCGCTGAAAGGGGAGAAGGCAGAATGAGCAAGGGCAGGCTTCTTGTCATCGAAGGGCTGGACGGCTCCGGCAAGGCCACCCAGGCAAAGCTGCTGGCCGCCCATCTGGCCGAGAGCGGTCGAAAGGTGATGGAGATCACGTTCCCGGACTACGAGAGCGATTCCAGTGCACTGGTAAAGATGTACCTTTCCGGACGGTTCGGCGACAAGCCCGACGACGTCAACCCTTATGCGGCGTCCAGCTTCTATGCGGTGGACCGGTACGCCAGCTATAAGACTAAGTGGGGCAGCTTCTATGAGGCGGGCGGCATCGTCATCGCCGACCGCTACACCACGTCGAACGCGGTGCATCAGTGCTCCAAGCTCCCGCCGGAGCAGTGGAACGACTTCCTCCGCTGGGCCTTTGACTACGAATACAGGCTGCTGGGCCTGCCCGCGCCGGACGCTGTGGTGTACTTACAGGTAGACCCCGCTGTGAGCCAGAAGCTCATGACCGGCCGCTATCATGGCGACGAGAGCAGGAAGGACGTCCACGAAAAGGACATCGAATATCTGGCCCGCAGCCGCCGTGCCGCCGAGTACTGTGCGGCGCATCTGGGCTGGGCCACCGTCCATTGCACGGAAAATGGAGCCATGCGCACCATCGAGGAGATTCAGGCCGAGGTGCGGGCGCTGGCGGAAAAAGAGCTCGGATAACCGCGAAAATGGGAGGGATACTATCGATGTATCGTTTGATGCAGCCGTCGGATGAGGCGGCAGTCGTGGCACTGTGGCAGAAAGAACGCGGCGACAGCGCCGAGTTCATCAAGACTGCTCTGGAAAAGTTCGCCGGGGCGGAAAATATCTACGTCGCCGAGGAAAATGACGAGATCGTCGCTGCGGCGCTGGCGGTCCCCGTCACCCTCAAGGGACGCAGCGGCAGCTACCTCTACGGCCTCTGCGGGCAGGGAAGCCTGCTTCTGGCAGGACTCGTGGACTATCTCTGTGCGCAGCAGAAGCTGCGGGGCGCGGGCTTCACCGTGGCCGTTCCGACCGGACAGGAGCAGGCCGCGCTGCTGGAAAACAAGGGCTTCCAGCGGGCTTTTGCCCTCCGCTGCCTGCCCCGGGAGGTGTCCCGCAACCTGTGGAGTCAGGCGGAGTTCGACTCCGTGACAGCCCGCAAGCTCTGTGAGCTGCGGGAGCGCTTCTATCCCGATACCGTCCAGTTCCCGCCGGAGCAGATGGCCGTCGTGCTGACCGACCTCTACGCCCGGGGCGCGACCATCGTGTCCAACGAGAAGGGCTACGGCATCTACTTCCGCCGGGAGGACACCCTCTATTTTGTGGAGCTGATGGCCGATGATGACCGCTCTGCCGAGGTGCTGATGGAAGCGGCCCGGGAGAAGGAGGTCATCGTGGAGCGCGCCGTCATCACAGTGGGTGCGGCTCAGAATCTTTTCCTCGGCGAAGGCACCCGGCAGGACTACGGCATGATACGGTTCGACGCGGAGCCTTTCGATGTGGAAGAAAGCTATATGCGGCTGATGATGGAAAGCTGAACGGAATGGTAAAGGAGTGTGTACATGGCACACGATGCAAAACACAAAAAAAGCAGAAAAGGCGGCGCAGCGAAAATGATCCTGATGGTGCTGCTGATCCTGGTACTGGCGGCGGGCGGCTGTCTGCTGGCCATCCGAAAAGAGATCAACGGCAGTGCTTCCGCTGGCGAACCGGTGAGTGTGAGCATCCAGCAGGGCAGCGGCGTGGCAGCCATCGCCCAGAAGCTCAAGACGGCGGGCGTCATCAAGTACCCCCACGTCTTCCGCTGGTATGCAGGCAAACAGGGCGCGGCAGGCAGGCTCCAATACGGCGAGTTCGACCTCGCCCCCGGCAGCTCCTACGACGACATCATCGAGGCACTCTCCGCCTACGCGAAGGCCGACAGCGTCCGGCTGACCTTCCCCGAGGGTACGACGGCCATCGCCATTGCGAAAAAAATGGAGGATGCCGGGCTGTGCAGCGCCGAGGACTTCCTCAAGGAGGCCAACACCGGCGACTTCAGCCAGTACAGGTTCTGGCAGTACGTCCCCGACGACAAGGACGCCCCGGACCGCTTCCTCAAGTGCGAGGGTTATCTTTTCCCGGATACCTACGATTTCCTGAAGGATGACACCGTCCATCATTACGTTGAGACGTTCTATTCTCACTTCGACAAGCAGATCACCGATGAGATGTATGCCGAGATGGAAAAGCAGGGGATGACCCTCTCCGAGGTGGTCACTCTGGCGTCCTTCGTGCAGGAAGAGGCCGGCAACGACCAGGACGATAATGTGGCGCAGGTGTTCCGCAACCGTCTGGCCGAGGGTTCACCCTACCCCAAACTGCAGAGCAACACCTCCAGCCACGTCCAGAGCGACGCCGACAACAACTACCTCTGGAACTGGGTCGCGCCCTACTACGGCGGCTGGGACAGCATCCCGGAGAACATTCTGGAAGCCTACGACACCTACACCTGCACCGGCCTCTCCGCCGGCCCCATCTCCAACCCCGGCATCGCGGCCATCCGCGCGGCGCTTGCCCCGCAGCCCGACGATGAGGCGAAGGACGCCTATTTCTTTGTCACAGACCTTGCCGGTCACTACTACTACGCCCGCACCTACGCAGACCACCAGAAAAACTGCGATGAGGCGGCAAAAGTCAACAAGAACCTGAAATAAGAAGCGAAGCCCGCAAGCCTGACGGAAAAGGCAGCCGCTGACCGGCCTGCCAATGGGTGCTTTGCACCCGGGTTGCGGCTCCCAGCGTCTGCTTCGCTCTCGCTTGCATCCTGCTGGCCGCTGCCCCAACAATTTCTCCCTGTTTCCGCCACTGGCGGCGGTCGAAATCGTTGCCCCCTCTGGGAGAGCTGTCCTACCAGCGACCGAGAGGGCTAATATGAAATGAGGAATACCATGTTACAGATACCGGAACTTCTGGCCCCGGCAGGCGACCTCGAGCGCCTGCGGTATGCCATCAACTACGGCGCGGACGCCGTTTACTGCGCTCTGCCCGAGTTCGGGATGCGCTCTGCACCCACCAACTTCACCCCGGAGCAGCTGAGCGAGGGCGTCATCTATGCCCACGCCCGGGGCCGCAAGGTCTACCTGACCATGAACACCCTGCCTACCAACGAGGAGGCTGACCGTCTGCCCCAGGCCATCAAGGACGCTGCCGCCGCCGGTGTGGACGCCTTCATCGTGGCCGACCTCGGCGTGTTGGATGCCTGCAAGACGTTCGCGCCCGACATCGACGTCCACATGTCCACCCAGACCGGCATCACCAACTGGGCCGCTGCCCGCGCCGCCTACAACATGGGCGCGAAGCGGGTGGTGCTGGCCCGGGAGATGACCCTGCAGGACATCGCTACCCTCCGCGACAAGACCCCGCCGGAGCTGGAAATTGAGGCTTTCGTCCACGGCGCCATGTGCATGAGCGTCTCGGGCCGCTGCCTGCTCTCCAACTACATGGCAGGCCGCGACGCAAACCGAGGCCAGTGCGCCCAGCCCTGCCGCTGGAAGTACTATCTCAGCGAGGAGACCCGCCCGGGCCAGCTCTATGAGATCGGCGAGAACGAGAACGGCAGCTACATCCTGAACGCCAACGATCTGTGTACCGCGCCCTTCCTCGACCTCATCTGCAAGGCAGGCGTGGACAGCCTCAAGATCGAGGGCCGCGCCAAGACGTTCTACTACGTCGCCAGCGTGACGGCGGCCTACCGCCGCGCCCTCGACCAGTATCTGGCCGACCCGATGAACGAGAACTTCGAGCTGCCGGAAGAGGTTTTGGATGAGCTGACCCGCACCAGCCACCGCCACTATTCGCCCGGCTTCTACTTTGGCCGGGAGCAGGCCCGTCAGGCCACCGACAGCGCGACTTACATCCGCGAGTGGGAGTTTGTCGGTACGGTGGACGGCTGGGAGAACGGCGTCGCCAGCTGCCAGCAGCGGGGCAAGTGGAGCCTCGGCGATACGCTGGAGGTGCTCTGCCCGGATGGCCGCAGCATCCCGCTGGACCCCGAGTGGATCAAGAATGAGGCCGGTGAGCTGGTGGAGTCCACGCCCCACGCGATGGAGCGCTATACCATCCCCACCCCGGAGCTGCCGCCGATGAGCCTGCTGCGCCGGAAAGTCTGAAAAAACTGCGAATCCAGCGGATGTGTTAGAGCGATAGAAAAAGAGGGTCTGCTATGAGCAATGCGGTAAGCAGCAAGATAACCGGAAAAGAATATCCGCTTTCCAAGATATTCAGCTCGGATTTTGAGTATCACATTCCGGGCTATCAGAGACCTTATTCGTGGACAAAAGAAGAAACGGGACTTCTGTTTGATGATTTGTATAACTTTTTTCAAGAGGAAAAAAGTGACAATTATTTTTTGGGCAACATTGTCCTGATCAAGGAAGAGCAAAAGCGTTATGCAGAGGTCATTGATGGCCAACAACGATTGACGACACTTTCTATTTTATTCTCTGCTATGGCAGATGCATTTGGAGATAGCGAGTGTAAGAGTGACTGCAAAGCATACCTATGTGAAAAAGGAAAAGCACTTGAAGGAATCGAAGCAAAGCCAAGAGTATTTCTCCGCGATGCTGACCATCCGTTCTTCTACAAGTACATTCAGAATGTTCAGCTAGATGCGCTGGTTGCACTTGACCCAGTTACATTAGACACTGAGGCTAAAAAGCATATTCGGGAGAATTGTGCTCTCTTGCGGGAAAAACTTAAAGATATATTTTTAGATGACAAGCAAAGATTGGAATTTACACAGTTTTTGCTGACCCGCTGCTATCTGGTGGTCGTTTCGACGCCGAGTCAGGAATCAGCGTTCCGTATTTTTACGGTCATGAACAGCCGAGGCCTCGACCTACTGCCGACGGACATTATCAAATCCACAGTTATTGGCAACCTTCCCAAAGAAAAGCAGCAGGAATATACGGAAAAATGGGAAGGACTTGAGGAGTTGACCGGACGTGACGGGTTCAACGAGGTATTTACGCATACCCGGACCATCTTTGTAAAAGAGCGCCAGAAAAAGACCCTTCGGGAGGAATTTGAAGAATATATTTTGAAGACAGTATCTCCGAAACGACTGATCGATGACTATCTTGTACCCTATACGAATGCTTACGTTCAGCTAAAAAATTGCGAGTTCACTGCTACACATCATGCGGACGAGGTAAACGGTCTGCTTTTCTGGCTGAACAAGACAAACAACTCCGACTGGATGCCGCCTGCTATCAAATTTCTCGCAGAGCACCCGAATGATTCGGAATATGTTCTCTGGTTTATCCGAAAGCTGGAAAGGCTGGCATCTTATCTGCTTGTGGCAGCGCAGGACGTCAACCATCGTGTGGACCGGTACAAATGGCTTCTGGTGGAGATGGAGGGTCGGCCCGACAGCACATTGACCTCTCCGCTGAGAAATATTGAGCTTACGGATTGGGAAAAAGAACATTTCCGGCAGACACTGGATGGCGAGATCTATACGATGACAGCGCAGCGCCGCAACTACATCATCCAGAGGCTGGACTCTTTCATGAGTGACGGTGGAGCATCGTACAATCAGAAGCTCTTTACCATCGAGCATGTCCTGCCGCAGCATCCTCCCGTCCATGGAAGTTGGCCAGAACTTTGGCCGGATGAGCAGGAGAGGATGTACTGGCTCAACCGTATCGCAAATCTCGTGCCGCTGACCCGGCAGAGAAATTCTGCGGCACAAAATTATGGCTTTACGACCAAAAAGGAAAAATATTTCCAGTCTAAAGGCGGCACGAGCTCCTATGTCCTCACAACGCAGGTTATCAATGAACCAAAGTGGACACCTGATGTTGTGAAAAAGCGACAAGAAACGCTGAATGAAGTCTTTGCAGAAAAATGGGAGCTGAGTCCCTCCCGGCAGAGTGAAACGGACGAAGGCCTGTTTCTGCTGGCTGGTCGCGGGAGCAGCGCTATGGGGTATCCCATCGATAAAGACTGTTTTCTGGTATTGAAGGGCAGCCGCATTGCCCCGGATGTGACGAGTGGATTGCCCCAGAACTATGTGGAACAGAGAAAGACTCTGCTGGAGATCGGTATAGTACAGAGTAACGTATTTACCGAGGATCACGTATTCACCAGCGCCTCTGCTGCGGCATCTATTATTCTTGGCCGTTCGTCCAATGGCCGCAGAGAATGGGCGAAGCTCGATGGCCGCACGCTGGCACAATCTGGACACTGAAAACCACATCATAACGCAAAAGCGCCCTCGTCAGTGCATTTCTGACGGGGGCGCTTTTGTCTATAAAGATTATTCCGGCTTGACCTGCAGCTCCTGCTCGCAGTAGATGCAGCGATACTTGCCGTTGGAGCTCAGCTCGAAGATCTGGTCGCACTCTTCCTCGATGGAGGAGATGCAGCGGGGGTTCTTGCACCGCACGATGTTGACCAGACGCTTGGGGGGCTGGGGCTTTTCCTTCTTGACAGCCTTGCCGTTCTCGATGACGGTCACGCTGATGTCGGGGTCGAGATAGGCCAGCACATCGAGGTTGAGCCAGGAGGCGTCGCCCTCCACCTTGATGATGTCCTTCCGGCCCGACTCTGCCTTGTGGCTGCGGGCGTTCTGGATGAGGGCCACACTGGAGGTGCGGTTGCCCTTGATGCCCAGCAGGTCCATCAGGCCGATGGCCGTGCCTGCCTTGATATGGTCGATGACGATACCGTTCTGAATTTCATCAATGTTCAGCATCTCAGTTGCCCTCCTTTTCAGCCTTGGGGTCCTTGAGGCCCAGCAGTGTCATGATCAGCGCCATGCGGACGTAGACGGCGTTCTGCACCTGCTCAAAGTAGGCGGCCCGGGGATCGTCGTCCACGTCCAGCGTGATCTCATTGACACGGGGCAGGGGATGGAGCACGGCCATGTCAGGCTTGGCAAGGGCCATCTTCTCTTTGGTGAGGATATAGCTGTTCTTCAGACGGACATAGTCTTCCTCGTTGAAGAAACGCTCCTTCTGGACGCGGGTCATGTAGAGGATGTCCAGCTCGGGCATGGACTCCTCGAGGCTGCGGGTCTCCTTGTAGGGGATGTGGTTGGCCTCGAGCACGTCGGTGATGATGTAGTCCGGCACCCGCAGCTCCTCGGGGCTGATGAGGACGAAGCGGATGTTCTCACAGCGCGCCATGGTCTTGATGAGGGAGTGGACGGTGCGGCCAAACTTGAGGTCGCCGCACAGGCCGATGGTCAGGTCGTTCAGACGGCCCTTGCGGCGGCGAATGGTCATCAGGTCGGTCATGGTCTGGGTCGGGTGCTGGTGGCCGCCGTCGCCTGCGTTGATGACAGGGATACGGGAGTACCGGCTGGCCCGCAGCGGTGCGCCCTCCTTGGGGTGGCGCATGGCCACGATGTCGGCATAGCAGGAGACGACGCGGATGGTGTCGGCCACGCTCTCGCCCTTGGATGCACTGGAGACGGTCTCGCTCGGGAAGCCGAGGACATGTCCGCCGAGGTTCAGCATCGCGGCCTCAAACGAAAGGCGGGTACGGGTGGACGGCTCGTAGAACAGGGTGGCCAGCTTTTTGTGGGCGGCCACGTCCTGATAGGCAGCCGGGTCGGCGCAGATGCGGTCGGCCAGGTCCAGCAGAGAGGTGATCTCCTGCTGACTGAAATCCAACGGATCGATCAGATGACGCATATTTTTTTGTTTCCCTCCGTCAAAGAAGCTTTCGAAGAATCGAGAAGTCGAAGAAGTTCGTGTAGTAGCTCAACGAACGCATGACGGGATGGCAGAGCCGGTTGTAGCAGATCTCATCCAGCAGAAGCATGGCCTCGCCCGGGGCCAGACGCATGGCGGCCCGGATGGGCTCGTCGCCGCAGCTGGCCTTGAGGTGGGCCACATTGGAGGCCACCTGCTGGCGGCACTCCCGCTCCAGAACATCGAAGATGTCACCCGACAGGTCGATGCGGGTGTAGTCCCGGTTCCCAAACAGGGCGCGGGGCAGGTAGTCGATGGAGTAGATGACGGGGGTGGTGTCGGCGAGGATGCGCTTCTTGATGCAGATGACATCGTCGCCGGGCTCGATGGCCAGATCACGGGCCAGCTCTTCGCCTGCGCGGACGGGGTAGATCTGGATGCCGTCGGCGTGGGGGTAGCTGCCAAAGCTGCGGATGAGCGGGTAATACTCCAGCTTCTGGTCCAACCGGCTGCGCAGGTTCAGGACACTTCGGTTGACCACTGTGCCGATGCCGCGCACCCGCTCGATGTAACCCGCACGCTCCATCTCGCTCAGCGCATCGCGGATGACGGTGCGGCTGACGCCGAGTTCGGCGGCAAGGTCTACCTCGGCGGGCAGACGGTCGGTCTGTGCATAGCGGCCTGTGCGCAGTTCCTCCAGCAGAGCGCTGACGATGCGGTCGCTGATGACAGCACCACCCAGGCGGCTGGAAGGGGATAAGCTGGAATCTCTCATGGTTCGTTTCCTCCGGTACACGGGCAGGGCGGCCCTGCCTGGACTTCCGAAAAAGCTGTGCCTGAGCACAAAAACTCTTTCTGCAAATATTATAGCATAAATTGACAACGATTCAAACGGCATTTATACTGGAATCAGCCGGAAAGTATGATTTTATTTTGGAGGGATAGAGCAAGAATGGAAATTCTTCTGCACAAAGTGTGCGGCCGGCCCGCAAGCCGCACCATGACCCTGCGCGCTGCCGGGCCGGAGGATGCCGCCGCCTTTTACGCCTTGCAGAACGAGGTGCGGGCCGCGATGCCCCAC
>OGDP01001284.1_pt1 | contig 16994 bp, 20 predicted proteins | sample 1570441 | NCBI WGS metagenome assembly OGDP01 (sample SAMEA2581961, study PRJEB24529) | metagenome | biome: Human gut stool | place: China | collected 2011
TTTATACCGTATACTCGCAGCACACCGTCTGAGCTCCGTTACATGTCCTGCAAAAACCTGAGATAAATTCTTCTGTTTCCATTTTATCATCCTCTCAGCTTATGCACAAAGATCCCGCTTCGCAGCTTCGGCTCAAACCAGGTGCTCTTTGGCGGCATAAGCTTACCCTCGTCTGCGATCGTCATCAGCTCCTCCATGGATGTAGGATACATGGCAAAGGCAGCTCCTCCTGTCTCATCTGCAGCTGCTGCCAGATCCTCTAAAAGGCCGTTAGTGCAGGAGCCGATAAATAAATGGTCGATCTCTGTTCCTTCCAGTTCGCTGACATTGCGGATCTTGTCTACCTGGGATGGACATGCCATAACCGGTACAAAATCCTCTGCCTTGTATTCCATTACCTTGCAGTAGTTAGCGTCTGCATCTCCTGCCAGGCTCTTCTGGTAATCATTTAAGGTAATATCACAATATTCTGCTGTCTTTTCATCTGGTGTAAACAGCGCACATTTAGCACCTGCTTCAATGGCCATGTTGGAAATGGTCATACGGCTGGCAACTGTCATGTTCTCTACTGCGCTTCCAGAAAATTCCAGTGCCTTGTAGGTAGCGCCATCCGCACCCAGATCACCGATCAGACGTAAAATAACATCCTTTGACATTACATTTTCAGGCAGCTTGCCATTGATCACAACTTTAATGGTCTCCGGCACCTTGATCCACATGGTTCCGGTTCCTAAGATACTTGCCATTTCTGTATAGCCGATACCGGAAGAGAATGCGCCTACACAGCCGTAGGTAGTTGTATGGCTGTCTGTACCAAATGCAATATTACCTGGCTTTACATAACCTGCTTCTGTCATCAGCTGGTGGCAGATACCATCGCTTCTGTGTACATGGGTCATGCCGTATTTTTCAGCAAAGGCATCACCTGTATGGAAATGTCTGGTATCATCTAACTGGCTTGCAGGTACCAGGTGGTCGTAGATCAGGACCACTTTATCCGGGTCCCAAAGCTTCTCAAAGCCCATTTCCTTGAATTTTTCCGCTACAAAAGGGATAAATATATCATGGATCATGACACGGTCCACATTTACAGTCACAATATCTCCCGGCTTTACTTCTTTGCCGGTATTATGCTCTATGATCTTTTCAATTACTGTCTTTCCCATTTCTTACACACCTCACTTCTCTTTCTTAATCCAGACCATTCAGTTTGCGCATAGCCTTTACCAGACCGCCTGCGCGGATAATGCTCATCAGGTTCTCTGGAAGAGAGGCGATTGGGTATGTTTTTCCATTGTAATCCACATGTTCGTTCATTACAACAGAGATGGTATCTCCCTCTTTGATGTCATCATAGAGAGTTGGCTGCTCGATCAGAAGCAGACCATTGTTGATGGAGTTGCGGAAGAAGATCCTTGCAAAGGATTTTGCGATCACGCACTGAACTCCCAGTGCCTTAATAATCTACGGCGCCTGCTCTCTGGAGGAGCCACAGCCAAAGTTCTTTCCTGCAACAATAATATCTCCCGGCTTGATCTGCGCTGCCAGTTCCGGGCGCAGCGGGGAAAATCCGTACTGTTTCATATCATCTATGGTTTTTAATGCAAGGTACTCTGTTGGGATAATGATATCCGTATCAATATCATCTCCCAAAACCCATACCTTTCCTATCATTTTATCCATTTTTCTATATCCTCATATCTTTGATTTATTTCGTAAACTCACGAACCACGCATTACATCACATCCTCAGCCAGAGCGATCTCTCCTGCAATGGCAGAAGCGGTAACCGTAGCTGCAGAACCTAAATATACCTTAGAGCTTGGATGTCCTGCACGGCCCTTGAAGTTTCTGGTGCCTGTACTGATCAGGACTTCATTTTCACCGATCACGCCCTGACAGCTTCCCCAGCATACGCTGCAGTTCGGGTTCATGACAATAGCGCCTGCTTCCATGAAGATATCGATCAGGCCTTCTTTTAATGCCTGACGGTAAACGGTCTGGCTTGCAGGGACTACCAGGAAACGTACTTTTTCTGCCACTTTTTTGCCCTTGATAATAGAAGCACCCACTCTTAAATCTTCAATACGTCCATTGTTGCAGGAACCTAAGAATGCTTCGTCGATCTTAATTCCACGAACTTCTTCTGCAGGAACTACATTATCCACAAAATCCGGTTTTGCAGCCACAGGACGTACCTTGGATAAGTCAAAGGTATATTCTCTCGCATACACTGCATCCGGATCACTCTTGTATACAGCTTTCGGCTTTCTGCCATGTGCTTCCAGATATTCTAATGCCTTTTCATCTGCCTCAAAAATGCCGGTCTTTGCACCTGCCTCTACTGCCATGTTGCAAAGTACCATACGTTCGCTGATGCTTAAGGACTTTGCACCTTCTCCGGTAAATTCCATTACCTGGTAATTACATCCGTTTGCACCGATCTCACCGATGATGGTTAAGATCAGGTCTCTTGCATAAACGCCTTCCGGCAGTTTTCCTACTAAGTTAAATTTTACAGTCTCAGGAACCAGTACCCAGGATTTTCCAGTTACCATTCCATAAAGGAAATCCGTACATCCAACGCCTGTACCAAAAGCACCTAAAGCGCCATAAGAACAGGTATGGCTGTCTGCCCCGAAGATCAGCTCACCGGAACATACATAATTTTCTATCATTACCTGATGGCAGACGCCTTTTCCTTCCCAGAAATCAATGTTATTTTCTTTTGCAAAATCACGCATCTTCTTCTGGGATGCTGCTGTTTTCGGGCAGTCAGAAGGTACGTTGTGGTCTACGATGAATACCACTTTTTTTGCATCAGCAATATGTGGATTTTTTAATTTATTCCGGTACATGTCCACAGTCAGATGTGTGGTACCGTCATTACTCATTAAACGGTCAACTTCGATCGTATGGATTTCTCCTGCTTTTACCTGATCTACTTTCGCAGCTCTTGCAATAATCTTTTCTCCGATGGTCATTCCCATGTTCCTATTCCTCCCCTTCATTCAAGAAATTGATCAATCCACCATGATCTAAGATATTCTGCATATATGGTGGCAGCTTGGTACATGGAAGGGTTTCATCCTCTGTTTTGATCCATCCTTCAGACAGGTTGATATCAATGTCAGCTCCGTCTTCCACTTTGTCATATAAGTCTTTGCTGATGATCACTGGTAATCCGATATTGATAGAGTTTCTATAGAAGATTCTCGCAAATGATTTAGCAACCACTGCTTTGACACCTAACGCTTTCAGTACACTTGGCGCCTGTTCTCTGGATGACCCACATCCAAAGTTCTCTCCTGCTACAACAATATCTCCTTCTTTTACCTTCTTGGCAAAATCTTTATCAATTGATTCAAAAGTATATACTTTCATCTCTTCAATATTTGGCAATAACAAATATTGTGACGCGATGATCTGATCTGTATCTACGTCGTTATGGAATTTAAATACACGTCCCATTGATCTTCCTCCTGTTTGTATCTTTTATTTTTAAGGATACTATAAAATGATGTAAGTGTCAAAAGTATAAATTGCGTTTGTGCTTGCACAAATAAGCAATTTATACTTATTGACACGCCGAACAACGAGAACGGAATAAAATGGTGTGAATACACCATTTTATGGGAGTTCGAGGTGTTCGAAGATTGTGGAATTGCGTAGCAATGGAACAATCTGGATACATCAGAGAGTGGCAAAATTTACTTTTGACACTCTCATCATAGTCTGATAACAAAAAAAGAATGGTAATACGTAAAATATTACCACCCTTTATCTTCGAATTCCGTATAATTTCATCAAAAATCTCCGAAATGGAATCAAATGAAGCCAGATATGTTCAAAAAACTCCCACCAAAAATCTCCAGGTGTGATCCATTTTCCTTTACGCTTTACTTTTGTAATGATCGCAAAAACCTGTTCTTTGTCAATCGGTCCTTCCATATCTACCTGTGCATCTCCGATAATAAACAGTTTTCCCTCCTTGTTGATGTGATGAATCCGATGCATCACATACGCCTCATCTCTTCTCTGAAAAAACACCATATCCCCAGCTTTCAATTCTTCTTCTGGCTTCTTCATCAAAATATAGTCTCTTTGATGGATCAAAAACGGATTCATACTGCTCCCACTGATCATCATGCTGACTTCTTTTCCCTCTTCTACCAGATCTTTCAATACCGGGATATAAACGTTATTTGCAATCTGTCTCATTCATCCAATACCAGTCCATGTTCATAAAGTGCTCCGACAAATCCTTCTACATCTGTCCTTGCTGTTTCTTCATCTACTTCAAATTCATCCATGATCTTATCAACCAATTCTTCTTTTGACTTCGATTCATCTAAATTCTTCCAAATAAATGCTGCCACTTCATTTAATGTGATCATTCCATTAAATTGCTGAGTTGCAGCCCCTGTTGGTACAAGAATTACTTCTCCTGCGATATCACGAAGCATAAAATCTGTATTACGTTTCATATGCTATGGCCCTCTTTCTTATTTTTTTATTTTTTCTTATTTTTATTTCTTTCCATGTATATGGATTGATCAACAATAACATTGGAAATAATTCCAGTCTTCCCGCTAACATATCCAAGATCATAACGATCTTGGAAAGATTCGAATACATTGAAAAGTTTCCAGTTGGTCCTACGATATTAAGCCCAGGACCAATATTATTCAATGTTGCAACAACTGCCGTAAAATTGCTTGTAAAATCGAAGTTATCAATAGAAATGATCAGTACAGAAAACATCAGTACAAATGCATATGCGATCATATAAACATTGATCCCTCGAATAACTTCATGTTCTACAATTCTTCCGTTGAATTTAACCTTACGTACCGTTCTTGGATGTAAGTATGAGAGCAGCTCTTTCTTGACGGTCTTTAACATAATGACCAATCTTGATACTTTCATACCACCACCGGTACTTCCGGCACATGCTCCTGAAAACATCAGCATTACCAGAATAAACTTTGAAAATTCCGGCCATTTATTAAAATCTGTTGATGCATATCCGGTTGTCGTGATCACTGTTCCTACTTGAAAAAGTGCATGGCGGAATGCCTGCTCGATCGTTGGAAATAAACTGTGTATATTATATGTGATCATTGCTACAGATGCACCAATAAATAATAAGTAATATTTTAATTCTTCATAATGGATCGCATCTTTGAACTTCTTGATCAAAATAAAATAATATACATTAAAATTTACTCCAAATAAGATCATAAAGATCGCGATCAAATATTGTATGTATGGTGAGTAAGATGCACACCCTGAATTCAATATCGAGAATCCGCCAGTTCCAGCAGTACCGAATGCAAGTAACAGCGAATCAAATAATGGAAGCTTTCCTAAAAGCAACAATACTACCATCACAATAGTCATAAAAATATAAATCTTATACAAGATCATAGATGTTTTTCGAATCTTAGGAACCAGTTTTCCAACAGATGGTCCTGGACTTTCTGCTCTCATCAGATGAATATTCTGACCACCAACCAATGGCATGACAGCTAATACAAACACGAATACACCCATACCACCTACCCAGTGAGTAAAACTCCTCCAGAATAAACTACATCTTGCTAATGCTTCTACATCCGTTAAGATACTTGATCCTGTTGTAGTAAATCCTGAAACCGTTTCAAACATCGCATCTACAACCGATGGAATATCTCCATTGATCACAAATGGAAGTGCTCCAAAAAAACTCATCACAATCCAACTGATCGCAACTGTTAAAAAACCTTCTTTTGCATAATAAACTGTCTTCTTTGGTTTCTTCATAACAAAAAGAATTCCGATGATCAGACATACAAATAGCATGATCCAGAAAGAAAAACCTTTCTTCTCATGATAGATTAATGCGATCAGACAAGGAAGTGATAAAAATGCACTCTCAAAGAGCATTACCAAGCCTATTACGTATCGAATCATTGAAAAATTCATTATACCCTGCCCCCATTATCCTCTCTTTAAGATGTCTTTGACATCGTGTAATCCTTTTTTAGTTGTGACAACTACCACCAGATCATCTTCTTCCATATGATCTTGACCATTTGGAATCATTGGTTTTCCTTTACGATAAATGCTGCAGATCAGCAGATTATCAATCAATAACAGATCTTTAATTGGTCTTCCAATGACTGGAGAACCTTTCTGAATATGAAATTCCAGTGCTTCCGCTCTTCCATCCATTAATTTGTAGAGATTCTCAATATTACTTCCGATGGAATTTTGTCTTGCTCTTACATACTGAATAATATATTGTGCTGTCAGATATTCCGGATAGATCATACTTCCAAGATCTAATCGTTCGATCATGGCATCGTAATTCAATTTCTGTACCTTTGTGACCAATTTTGCATCACTCTGGCTCTGTGCATACAGAGACAGAAACATATTCTCCTCATCGTGATTCGTAAGGGCAATAAATGCATCTACATCCGTCAGACCTTCTTCTAACAGCATATCATGGTCATTTCCATTTCCATGGATGATCATCGCATCTGGAATACTCTCATTTAATCTCTCACATTGATCTCTGTCTTTATCGATCAGTTTTACACCAATTCCACTAGAAACAAGTAATTTTGATAAATAAAATCCAATCTTACTTCCACCTATGATCATTGCTTCATGAACCTGATTCTTTCTTTCCCCAATCTTCCTGAAAAATTCCATTGCACAGTTTGGCCTTCCAACAAATGAAATTATATCTTTCTCTCTTAACTGAAAAGAACCATTTGGAATGATCAATTCTTTCTTACGCTCTACCGCAGAGATCAATATCTCACAATTTAACTGATTACTGACATCGATCAATGTCATTCCATCTAATTTAGAATTATGTGGGATACGGTATTTTAACATCTCGATCCTGCCTTTAGAAAACTTATTCACTTCCATTGCAGAAGGGAATCTTAGTAATCTTGCAATCTCATATGCCGCACTTAATTCTGGATTCAGCACAACAGAAATTCCCATCTCTTCCTTTATGAAACTGATCTCATCATAATAAACAGGATTTCTCACTCTGGCAACCGTCTCACATCTTCCTGCCTTCTTCGCGATCAGACAACACAAAAGATTCAATTCGTCAGAGTTCGTAACTGCAATAATGATATCTGCTGTCTCAACTCCTGCGTCTGACAGAATACTATAACTTGCTCCATTCCCGATAACACCTAATACATCATGTGTTTCAGCAAGTTTCTGTACAACATGTGCTTTCTCATCAATAATGGAAATGTCATGGTTCTCGCCACTTAATTCCTCAACAAGCGTAGAACCGATTCTACCACACCCAACAATGATAATATTCATTTTTTACCCTCAATTCATTAACACTTTCTTAACAAATTTTTATACTTTTTTTATACTTGTCCTATTCTATCACAGTCTGTCAGAAATTACAATTTAAGAAATATCCTTTTAATTATGACATCTAAAAATATCCTGTAAGACCAAACATAATTTATCTGATCTTACAGGATATTTTCTTCCCACACATCATCTTTCAACGCATGGATATCATTATTCTAAATCTGCATGCCGCATAAACATCTGCTCCGATGTCTGATTCCAGTTTTCCATAAGTTTTAATACGATCGCATCGAAGATTAAAAATGACATCTGTTCAAACTGACTTCCCATTGGCTGTATCGAATGTTTCTCTTCATTATTTCCTTTGGAGTCACCTGGAAGTATGATCATCCCATCTGCCATTTTCCCCAGTGTGGATTGCGGATTCATTGTAACAAGTCCAAGATATAGTCCAGATTCTTTGGCTTTTTTTGCAATACTGACCAAGGCATCTGTTTCTCCTGACCCAGATGTTATGATCAATAGATCTCCAGCTTTCGTATGTGGTGTTGAAATTTCTCCAATGACATACGCCTGAAATCCAAGATGCATCAATCTGTTTGCAAAACCCTTCGCCGCCAACCCTGATCTTCCTTTTCCAGTTAAAAATATCTTTTTGTCTGGTGCTATCAGTTTTAAAACATTTTCAATCTGTTCTTCTTCTATTTTAAAAGTTGCGTCTTGAAGTTCCTTTAAAATATGTTCTAAATTTTCTTTTACTTTCACATCTCTTCTCCTGCATCCATAATCTTGTGAATTCGTTCTTCGATATTTCCTCCAAATATATAGCTTCCTGAAACAAAAATATCTGCGCCTGCCTTTTTACACACAATGGCTGTTTGATCATTAATGCTTCCATCTACCTGAATCTGATAAGAATATCCTTTTTGTTCTCTCAATTCACAAAGATTCTTTACTTTGTCTGCAACTGATGGAATAAAACTTTCTCCAAACACACCGGGATTAGTGGTCATGCAAAGGACAAGATCAGCCATTGGCAAAATCTCCTTGATCATAGATACCGGAGTTCCGGGATTGATCGCAATTCCGGCTTTTTTTCCACACTTTTTGATTGTCTGAATAGATCGGTAGATATGCTTCGTTGCCTCTGTATGCACGGTGATGATATCTGCCCCCGCACCCGCAATCACTGGTATCAGATTTTCTGGATTTTCAACCATCAGATGACAATCCAGTACAAAATCAGTATGTTTTCTCAGATCTTTTACTGTATTTGCGCCAAATGAGATCATTGGTACAAAATGTCCATCTGTAATATCAATATGAATGTAGTTTATTCCACATTTTTCTAATGCTTCAAACTGTTCCTTAATCTGATATGTATCTGAATTTAATAATGAAGGACTGATAATTTTCATTTTTATTCTCCCATCACCATAATCTGTACTTTTCTTGTTCGTTCTCTTAACTGATCCCAGTCTACAAAATAGACTTTTCCCAAAGCTCCAAGTTGGATTTCTCCGTCTTTTACGATAAATGTTAATGACGGGCTGCCAAAAATGGAAGATTTCAGATGTGCATCTGTATTAAGCATTGTCCATTTTTCTGCTGGATAATCCTTAGATCCAAGACTTAATCCAAATTCAATATGTTTTGGTCCTGGACTATGATACTGATTTTCCATTTTCATGGATGGCGCAATTTTTTCCATCACATCATTAATATCTGCCTGCAGATATTCATCTCCCCAGTAATTTGTGTCATGCATACATTCGTCAAAATACAGAGAACATGTGGTATGCGCACTTGATATGACAACACATCCATTTTTTAACTCAGATTTTTTGATATTTTCTCTGATTTCATCAGAAATGTCATGATAAGATGCTCTTCCTTTAACTGTTTCTAATGTCACTTTTCCAAAAAAAACTCCCATGATCTGCTCCTATAATCCAAGTCTTGTTTTTAACTGATCGTATACCTGATCTACTCCCATTCCGTTTAATAATGGTAATCCCTGAATGACTTTATCTTTGATAGAATCTGGCACGATCGTTGTTGATATCACCGCATCATAATCATCAATTTTATTTAATTCGTCGGCAATCTTAGACTGATAAATCTTTACTTTATCGCTGTATCCTTCTTTTTCTAACCATGCGCTGACTTTTGCTACCGCAATTGTGGATGTTGCATGTCCTGCTCCACATACAATTAATAATTTTTTCATGATACTACCTCCTATGAAATATCTTATTTTATAAAGATTCTAATTTTCTTTCTGTGCTCTGATTTTATTTACATATACTAGTAGTGCGATCACGACAACTCCAATCACTGCTAATCCAATATTTCCTAATGATTTTGTTGCAACTGCGAATAATCCCGCTGGCCAGATACCGCAAAGTACGGATGTTACCTGTCCACTTGTTCCAACATTATAATGTGCGATCTTAAATACATTTGTAATGATTGGTGCAAGCCATGTAGAAAGATACAGCATAGATACCATATAAATACTACATCCTACAATAGATCTCACAACATTTCCTCTAAAAATTGGGATCATTAGACAGATTCCAAATGCATAGAATGCAAGATCTCCGAATGGTAAGGTCTGGTTTCCTGGTAAGATGATCGCTAATGCTAAAGAAATTGGTACCATTAATAAGTTTGTACTCATAACTGTAGAATGTCCAACAGTTAGAGCAGCATCCATACCAATATTTACACTTCTTCCACCTAATCTCTTATTGGCGAATTCTTTGGCAGCTTCTGCAATTGGCATTAACCCTTCCATAAACATTGCTACCATCTTTGGCATGATTTTCATAACCGCACCTGTTGCCATTCCTAACTGTGCAGCTTTTGCGAAATCATATTTTGCCAAGAATCCTACGATCATTCCAATGATGATTCCGATAACAACTGTATCTCCAAAAAATCCAAAACGTTTTGCAATCGTTTCTGAATCAGCTTCAATTTTATTAAATCCCGGAATTCTGTCAAAAATCCAGTTTAATGGTACTGCGATCAATGCTCCTGATAACGCCATCATATGAGAAATTGCAATTCCTGGATATCCAAAAAATTCACTAACTTTCTTCTGGAAAATGTCTGCTAATAACCACTGAAGCATAACTGCAACTAGTGCTCCTAAAATTCCTGTAACAAAATTTCCTGTAACTGCCTGTGCAACTAATCCAAGGAAACATGGAAACCAGAAGTTCCAGATATCTACATTTAAAGTTTTTGTCCACCCAAGCATGACAAATAATAAATTAACGATCAATGACATTGGGATCAATATAATTCCAAGTGTTGTTGAGAATGCCAACGGTCCACCGACACCACAACCAATATCCATAATATTTAGTGAAAATCCGTAATGTTCTCCCATTACCTGTATTGCCGTTCCAAGGTTATCTGATAATAATCCAATGACCAGATTCAGACCAATACTACCAATTCCAACTGTAAAACCTGAAATCGCTGCTTTTGCTGGTTTTACTCCAAAAATAATACCTAATATGAAAATAATGATCGGTAAAAATACCGTTGACCCTAATCCGATAAACCATTGTAATACACTTAACATTTCTTCTTCTCTCTTTCTCTATCGCTTATTCAATTCCTGATGCATTTAAAATCTGCATAAGTTCTTTCTCTGTGTTACATTCTTTCAACTTTGCTACTTTTTCATCATCCTGAAACAGTGCGATCAAATTCTGTAATGTATTTACCTGCTCATGTGGCTGTGCCATTGCTAACATAAATACCAATTCCACTGAAATCTTATGACTTTTATCCACCATATCTTCAAATTCAATTGGCTCATCTAATGATAAAAAGCAAATCTGCGATTTATTCACTCGCTCAGAGTCTGTATGCGGAATCGCAAAGCCTGTCTGATTTACTAATAATCCTGTAGGATATTCTTTTTCTCTGTTACTGATTCCTTCATAGTAATTTTCTTTTACACATCCTGCTTCTAACATTTTATCTGTCATCATCTGAAACAACTGATCCTGACTTTCCACTTTTTGATGAAAGAAACACAATCTCTGGTCAAAATACATTCAAGTTCTCCTTTCATATCATGATTCATGAAATACTTTTAAAACTTCTTGTATTGTTTCGAATCTTATAAACGTATTTACATCTTCTTTTTCTCCAATAAGCTGATAGAGTTCATTGATCACATCCCGAATCTGGTTCATTTCTTCTTCTGGAAATGCAGTTACAACGATCAGTGATACTAAAGTTCCACCCCAGTCAACGGGATGTTTTAAAGTTAATAGGATTATTCTGGATTTTTTAATCGTCTGCGGATCTGCATGTGGCAGTGCCACACCTGTATCCAAACATGTCACACCAAGTTTTTCTCTTTTGTAAATAGCTTCCCTAAATTCATCATACACTGCATTATCTTTTTCTAATACATCAATAATAAAATCTAGACACTTTTCTTTACTATCAAGATCTTGTTTAAGGAAAATAAATTTCCCTTCCAAATATTTTTTCAATGTCGGTGCTTTAATTCCATTTTTCTGGTTATCACACACATTATTTTTGATCAGTAATACCTGTTTTGTATATGCATCTAGGATATTGGCATAATCATCTTTTGTAAGCAGCGGATTTACCTTCACATAAGAAATCTCTGGATCTTCAATATCAACAGATGATATGATCAGATCTACTTTACTAAGATCGATCTCTTTTAATTTCTTTGTGGTTGTCACCGTAATATTATCTTTTGCCGGAAGTATTTGTTTTACCCTGCTTAAAATGAGCTGGGAAGAACTAACTCCATAGGTACATACAACAACAATATTTCCAACTTGTTCAAATTGGTCTAATGCCACTTGAAAATGTAATAAGATTAGTGAAACTTCATCTTCTGTTAATGTTACCTGATACCTTAATTCTATTTGTGTAAGTGCATACCACATCGTTGTAAAAAGTTCCGGATACTCCTGTTTGATATTATCAAGCATCGGATTTACGATCTGAATATTATTTTGCAATCTTAAGATCATCGGTGGCAGATGATATAACAATGACTCATATAATTTCTTGTCCCTTGTCAGATCAAGCTTTTGAATCTCACTCATTCTCTTGATGACATCTCTTACCGTTTCTTCATAGTCTGTCCGCATATGTTTTACATGATGTGTCACTCTGTGGGCATATAACTGTCTGCATAAATATTCCATATCATTATTACTGTATGTAATATGAAGCTGGTATTTCAGCTGTTCCGCAATACTATTTGCCACGATGTATGTCTCCATATGCCGGATATTGTTGTAAGAAATTTCTGTTTCCTCATTCATATGTTTCTTTTTGAGCAATCTTGAACTTTGCATGATCAATGTTACCAATAAAGATTTCAGATAATATTCTGAAAGCACTTCGGTCAGTTCTTCAAAATCATTTAAAATAAGATCTGAAACTGCTTTTATCACATCAAGTTCAAAAAAGTTTCCAAGTTTGTGCGTAAAATCAGAAAACATTTCTTCCTTTGATTCTGATAACAAATAATTGTTCACTGCATTTTGTATCTCGATTTCTTCTCCTAAAATACAGATTCCACATTCTCCAACTTCCAGTTTTACATCTGACTGACTTTCGATTGATTTATTGATCACTGCAATGTCCTGATACAGTGATGTTTTACTTACTAAAAATTCCTTTGATACTAATTCCAATGTGATTGTTTCACAATCGATCAATACCTTCTTTAAAATCCACAATCTGCGATACTCCGGTGTATATTTTTCATCTTCAGACAGATTATCCTTTTGAAGGTCTCTTAACATATGCTGAATGTTTTCCTTTTCACCTTCCAGACGAATTCCTATTCTTGGAGCTCTGACCAGATCAACTTTATACTTTTCAACTTCACTTTGAAGATAAGTAATATCTGTGTAAATCGTTTTTGTCGAAACATCTAATGATTTACTAAAGAAAGATGCGGGTTTATATTCCCTTTGTTTTGACAAAAGTTTTAATAATTCGATTTGTCGACGAATCAAATCAATCACCCCTAATCTGTTAATTAACGTTTTTCTTTCTGTAACTAGAATACCATTGATATCTTATTTCTTGCAATTACATTAGCTTCCATATTAATGTGGAAACGAATAAAAAAAGGAGATATCTATGATCATTTCCTGATATATGATATCTCCTATATGTACGTTTGTCACACTTATGTTTTATAACCAGTCTTTGCTGTTCTTATCTTCTAACAATATCGTTTCCTGTTCTTGTTTCTTTGTAATACGATCCCTGATTCCCTGCATTCTCTCATCAAGTGCTGCACTTTGTCTTGCACAATCATAAAGTTCTTCCTGAAGGATTTCCACTTCTTCATCAGACAACTCTTTCTTATAACGCATCTTATGGTCAAGACTTGCCCAGAAATCCATAGCGATCGTTCGAAATTGCACTTCAACATTCACCATCTTCTTTTCATTTTGTAAAAAGATCGGTACTTGTACGATCAGATGAAGACTTCGATATCCACTTGGCTTTGGATTCTTAATATAATCTTTTCGCTCGATCAGTGTGATATCATCTTGCTTTAAGAAACTTTCTGCTAATTTATAAATGTCATCTGGAAATGAACAGATAACTCTGACCCCGGCAATATCTTTTAAATTATCTTCAATCGCCCTTAGATTTAATGGAATATTTTTTCTTCGGATCTTCTTCAAAATGCTATCGTATGATTTGACTCTTGTCTTAATACTCTCAATCGGATTATTATCATATTCCAAAGATAATTCATGATTTAATACTCTGAATTTTGTTTCCACTTCCATGATCGCGCATTCATAATATGACATTAAAAGATCAAACGGCTTCTTATTTTGTTGCATAAAATTCAAAAATTCATCTGACAAAAGACTTTGTCTGACAAAGTTATCTCTTCTCGCATCTAATAATGCTTTTCCCTGTTTTTTTAATTCCTCGATCACAACCAGATTTTTCTTCATTAAAAATTCCTTCCTTCGTAAATATTCTTTATGAAAGCATAGAAAATCCTAATACTACAATCCCTAAGATCACAAGGATCACACCTGTCGCACGATTTAATGTCTCTGGTGTTGCTTTATTGGCAAATCGTGCTGCGATCCTTGCCCAGATCAGCGTAAATACAACACATAAGATAAATACTGTCCAATCCGGTGCTCCAACAATCATAAAATGAGAAACAGCTCCTGTAAATGCAGTAAATGCCATAATAAATACACTCGTTCCAACAGCTGTTTTTAATTCATATCCTAATACACTCGTTAAAATGAGCAACATCATCATTCCACCACCTGCACCAACAAATCCACAGATCAATCCGATCATGATCCCACAGACCACTGACTGAATTGCACGTTTCTTTGCTGAAACTCCTTGCATGGCTTCTTTGGTTGTCATAACTGGTCTCACGATAAATTTAATTCCTAATAAAAATGTCATAAATACAGAAAAGCTTCCCATCGTTGCAGCTGGAAGTAAGCTTGCAATATAGCTTCCTACTACTGTAAATGTTAACACACTTATCATCATGATGATACCATTTTTTATATCAAGATTCTTATTTTTTCCATAAATATAAGCTGATACTGCACTTGCTAATACATCAGAGGACAATGCAATTCCTATTGCCATATACGGGTCCATCTTAAGGAATGTGATCAACATCGGACTAATTACAGCTGCTGCACTCATCCCTGCAAATCCTGTTCCAAGCCCGGCTCCCATTCCTGAAAAAAATGTTACTGCGATTGTTAATAATATATTCATCTTAGTTTCCACCTTTCAAAATATCATCTAAATTCTTATCCATATTTTTCATTACATGGATAAAAATTTTTTTATCTTCTTGTGTTGTATTATCAAACAACTGATCTACAAATCCTTGTTGTAACTGCTGTCCTTCTTTGATCACTGGATGTGCTTTTTCTGTAATAATCAGTTTTGTTTTTCTTCGATCACCTTTGATCTCTTCTCTTCTTAAATAACCTTCTTTCACAAGTTTCTCTACGTTGATCGATATAAGATTTGCTTTGATATTTCTGATCTTTACGATATCTCTGGCTGTCTGGTATTGTGGATTGTTTCCTAAAAACATTAAAATATCAAAAGCTGTCTGTGGTAATTTTAATTTCTTGCATAACGGCTTACATGCATCGTTATATACCTCTAACAACTTTCTCGGAAATTCTATATTGATCTTCATGAATTTATCCCTCCTTGTTAATTATTTCATATTTGGACTATTCATTTTTGATTTATTATAACAGATTGTCATATATTTTCAACTTTTTGTTACTTCAAAAAATAAAAAACAGCTGACATAATTTTTACTTTTTATGCCAACTGTTTTTATATATTTATTTATTACAATTACCACTATGATCAAATGCTGGATTGATCGCATAAAAATTCTTAGAATCCAAATGATCCTGTACAGTCCTCAGTGCTTCACCAAATCTCTGGAAATGCACGATTTCTCTTTCTCGTAAGAATTTCAGTGGCTCTCTAACATCTGGATCATCAATAAGCCTTAACAAATTATCATACGTTGTTCTTGCTTTTTGTTCTGCAGCAAGGTCTTCACTTAAATCTGTAATCGGATCTCCCACAGACTGAAACGTCGCTGCGCTAAACGGTACACCACTTGCTGCTTGTGGCCATACACCTGCTGTATGATCTACATAGTAAGCTCCAAACCCTGATTTTTTTACCTGTTCTGGAGTTAGATCTCTAGTTAACTGATGCACGATCGTACAGACCATTTCCAAGTGAGCTAATTCTTCTGTACCTATATCGGTTAGCACCCCACAAACATTTTTATATGGCATCGCAAATCGCTGCGACAAATACCGCATTGAAGCTCCTAATTCCCCATCTGGACCACCATACTGCGTAATGATCAATTGTGCCATCTTGGGATCTGTTCGTTTGATATTTACCGGAAACTCCAATCGTTTTTCATAATTCCACATATCAACAACCTCCCCTCTTCATCCATGGCCAAGAATCCGTTGCCCATGTAAAATGATCATCTATATCTGCACTATCAATCGTCAATGGTTCAAAATTTCTCGCATATTCTTTTAATGCCTGCTTTCTTGCCTTCTGATATTGATTAAAATGGTCCATTGCTTTTTTATCATTTGGGTGTGTATCAAGATACAGATTCGTATCAATCAATGCAAAGCTGACTGCATCAATATAATTTAACAACTTTTTCTTATCATACTGATTCATTACCGGCACGCCCCTTTCCCATAAAATGGTTTATTCAACTCTGGAAAGATCGTTCCACATTGTAATCCTTCTTCCGGACTATAAATCCTGCTCCAATGCTGCCATGGAACATACTGCATAGCAACCGGCATAGAATCCACTCCACCATGCCGATGACCATGCTCACACATTCCTGATGATCGATCACAATAACATTGATTCATCTCTATTTTCCTTTTCTTCTTTTATACTATCATGGTATGTATACAAAAAAGAAAAGTGCTTTGAAATTTTAAGTTGTATAACGGAAATGTATCGAATATTCATAAAAACACAAAGAAAGATAGAGGTACGAAAAACGAATTCCATTGACGGATTTTTTGCAAAACG
>OGDP01001312.1_pt1 | contig 16718 bp, 9 predicted proteins | sample 1570441 | NCBI WGS metagenome assembly OGDP01 (sample SAMEA2581961, study PRJEB24529) | metagenome | biome: Human gut stool | place: China | collected 2011
CGCGACAAGCGCACTTTTACTTCCGAAAGGCAGAAGAATCTGCTCTTCCGGGCTGCCCGGCTTTATTGGGAGCAGAAGTATGAAGGACGCGAACCGGAAAAAGCAAGAAAAGTCGATTGTGAGCTATATAAATATGTATTGTATTATTTGGAAGTGCGCCAAGTGTTTCTTGACCCGAAGCTCTCACTGAAAAAGCTGAGCGATATGATTGAGACGAACCAGACTTATCTGTCGAACGTGGTCAACCGCTACTTCGGTTGCCATCTGAAAGAGTTGGTGAACACGTATCGGGTGGAATATGCCAAGGAACTGCTCCGTTCGGGCAAGTGTCCGCCGGAGGAGCTGCCTCAACGCTGCGGGTTCTTGTCGCGAAGTGCTTTTTATGCTGCTTTTAAAAAGGTGACGGGCGCCTCTCCCAAACGTTATATGAAATATGGACAGAGAGAAAAGCTCTCGGAACCAACAGAATATGTATAACCAATTTTAGTTTTTTAAATTTATAAATTTAAAGTTTTTCTATTATGAACAAAAAGTTTTTAAGTGCAATCCTGTTCGGAGCCTTAATGGTTTCGTCAACAGGAACATTTGTGTCTTGTAAGGATTACGACGATGACATCGATGCAATCAACAAGGAACTGACCGATCTGAAATCAAAACTTTCAGATCTTGAAAGTAAAGTAAATGCCGGTGGCGCTTATGTTACCAAGATTGAATCGGTAGACGGTGGTTTCAAAGTATCGGTAAGCGACGGTACTTCTTACAACCTGACCGTTGCCAGTGCTGCTCCCGGTAGCAAGGTTGTGATTGACGACAAGACCGGTGAAATCAGTATTGATGGCAAAGCTACAGGTTGGTTTGCTACTACGGGTGAAGGTGAAGAAGCTGTGGATATGACTCCGTATGTAAAAGACGGATATTGGTATTTCTATGACAAAGCAGCAAAAGAGTTTGTGAAGTCTGAATACAAAGCTGCCGGTGATGCTTATGCAGTAGTAAAAGACGGTGTAGTGACTCTGCATATGCCGGATGAAAGCGGTAAGATGCAATCTATCGTATTACCGTTGACTGCTAATGCGTTGACTGCTAATGCGTTGACTGCTATTTCTTTGCCTGCCGGATTGACAATCGGTAATACTGTTGCTACAGATGCTGCTGATGATGCTGTGGAAATCTCTTCAGCGAAAGCTGCTAAATTAGATTGGAAAGGTCCTAAAGGTGCCATTGAAAAGGATCAATTCTTAGTTGGTCAGATTGGTGTTGCTGATTTGGTTGTTTCTCCTAAGAATTACGATTTGTCTGCTCAAAAACTTACTTTGGTAGACAGCAAGGGTAATGTAGCTCCTGTTAAGGTTATTGCTACTCCTAATACATTTAATAGCGTTATTGTTGGCAGTCGTGCAGCTTCTGAAAACGGTAATTGGAACTTGACGGTGGAAATGACTGATGAGGTTACTGCTGATAATATTAATAAGGTATTTAAAGGTACAGGTGCTAATGCTGGTAAGGAAATTTTGTATGCTTTGTGTGTAAATGGTATTCCTTATACTGCTTATGATATTGCCATTAAAACAAAAGCACCTGAAACATCTGTTGCAGCGATTACTTTTGCTGCTGATAAGCTGTCTTATATAGATGCAGAAGGTACAGAAGTTAAAGGCGCTACTAATGCTATTGAACTTCCTGTAGGAACGACAACATTGAAGTATGCTGATGCTAAGTTGTATGACTCTTATATCACTTTTGAAGGAACATATAAGGCAAAAGCTGAAAAATTAGGTGTTAAAGCAGATGGTATGACTGTTACTGTTCCGCAAGCTGCAAGTGGTGAAACTCTTGTTGCAACTGTACACATGGTGAATATCGGTGGTGTAGAAACTACGACTTCTAATACTATCACTTTGAAGTTGGCAGGTGCTTCTATCGATACTCCGACAGAAATTTCTGCTACCGAGTATAAGGTTATGCCGAACGCTGATTTCACTAAAGTATTGCCTGCTATCCTGATTGACTTAGGTGATGCATTGAGTAAATTGGATGCAGCAACAATTGAAGCTGTACAGAAGGCAAACCAGCTTTCTGTAGTTGAAGCTGCAACCCAGGAAGGATTTATTGTTGCTAGTACTGCTAATGTGTTTACTAATACTACACTGACAAAATATTACAAAGCTAATGCTCAGGGTAAGAAAGGTGATGCATGGGATGCTATCAATGATGGTCTTGAATCACTTCGCTTTATTGAAATAGCTGTAGCTACTGATGCCGCTAATAATAATGTAGCTGAGGATGCTAAGCCGGGTAAATACACATTGAATTTGGTAATTAAGGACGGTACTACTGTTGGTAATGAAATCGCTAAGATTGCTATGCCTGTAAATGTGACAGTTCCTGCATTCGATGATTTGTTTGCTGCAACAGATGCTTGGACAGAAGGTGTATATGGAGCTAGAATTTATCCTTCTACCAATGATGCATTAATCAGTATGTCAAATGCATACACTGCTAAATCGGGAGTAGATGCTAATTACAATAAGATTGCTTATGCTTTTGATAAGATTAATAATGTTGCTGTTGGTACAGTAGGTAATGCTCAGCAGGTAACTTTGAATAAGGATGTAGTTTACAAAGACAAGGCTCTTGCTAACAGTGAATTGAAAGCAACTGCTTCTTATAGTATTTTGGACGCAATGACTGCATATACCGGTTCAGGTAATGATGAGACCACATTAAAAGCTATTAGGAAGGCATTTACTGTTGAATCATCTAAGTTTACAGTAAAACTTCAGACTATCTTTGATGGTGGTAAGATTGTATTCTATAAAGATAATGCAGTTGTTACCGGTACTGTTGGTATAGATGCTGATGGTAAAATAGCCGGATTGACCATATCTGGCAGTAAAAAACAAGGTTTGGCTATTAACTTCTTAAGCGCAGACTTAGCTGTAAATTCAACTAATGTTACAGAATCTTATTCAAGTGATAACAAATTACAAGGATATGCATTCGGTAATAGCAATGCATCAGATGCTTCGGGTAAGCAAATCAAAGTAACATGGAGTACAGGTATTCCTACAGTAACAGTAAAAGAGGATGCTAGCGGATTAGTATTTGAAAATAGCGATTCGTCTTCTCCTACTTATGAAACTACCTTGACTGCAACATTTGAAGATGCTACAGGTATTGTATATACTTCAAGCATTAAGGTGGAAAAGAAATAATACGTCTTTAGTATTTATCTTTAATATGGAAGAGCATCCTTCGGGGTGCTCTTTTTTTTGAATGGTAGCAGCCGGGAATTCATTTTACTCCTGCCACAGTGGAACTGACTGACAATTTCTCATACAGTTTATTGGATGTGAAGGGTAAAGTAGCCGATATTATTGTTTCTACTCCTTCTAAGGGCTCGCCCGAAAACTGTTTGCTTTGTGTCTTCGGACAGGCAAACCCTGCCCCTACATCTGACAATTGGATAGCCCGGTTTAGTTTTGACACACTCCCTTCTCATTCTCAGTTGAGAATTACATCCCATTCAATCGGGAAGTGAATATCTTCGGTAACGGATTCTATTCACTTCCCGATTTTTTTATTGAATTTGATTGATGCGATATACAATTTTCCCTTGGTGGTACATATATACGTGCAGGTTCATGCGTACGTACGTGTAGCCCGATACATACGTACGTGTAGGCTTACGCATACGTATGTGTGGCCCGATGCGTACGTACACATTTTACAAATAGGCAGCTTGCACTGTCTGTTGCAAAAAGACCTTGAGGATTTTTAAAAACATCAAGGTCTTTTTTGAAAACACCACCTTCTTTTTTAAAAAGCTCGGCATGTTTTTCCTGTAAGGGCAGAATGCATCCCCTCACCAAGTCGGTTATTCCTTCTTCTCCGTTCATCCTTTCATTTTAGCCGAAATGTGCGGATAATCAGATTGTTAAGAATGACAGGACATCCCTTCATCCTCCTTTCAGCCGTGCTTCCCAAGTCCCTTCACAAGCTGCCTTCAGCCTTTATCCTGCCGGAAGAAGTTTTACGAATGAAAGGAGGATGAAAGGGTGGTGACACAATGTTCATTCACTACCGAACCCCCATCAATAGGGCGTTTCAACGACTAATGAAAGGAGAAAGGGAGAAATCCTTGAAATCTCAAGTATGCTTTTGATCTACTCTTGCCGTCAATGGTTTCATCGCTATTGGTAAACCAAGCCGCGAAGCGTAAAGCCTTGTTGTTTGGGAAACATTGTGCCAAAGACCCATCGGGATGAGAGGTTGTTTCTATTTTGGAAACAGCTACCTCTTTTCGTAATTTTCCCTTTTTAAAATACTGTTTTTATGTTCTGATATTTGTTGGGTATGCTGTTTTTATGTACTTTTGAACCGTTATTTTATTGAGTATCTGTTACATGAAAGAACACATATCTCTGATTTTTACAGTAGTCTTTTCAAGAACTTGAAAAAACAGACCGGTTTGGTACCTGTCGGGCTTATAAAGGATGATAAGAGTTACGTTTTAAGCAGCATACTTCCACAAGATATAATAAAGAAGAAACTAACACGATAACAAATAAATATTATGAAGAAAATGCTATTGTTCACCTTGTTGGTAGGTGGATTATGTACAACTACACCCGTAGTACAGGCACAAGAAAGGTTGCCGGAGTACTTACAGGCGGAAAAATTTACTCAGGAGAAACTGAACACCATGTTGTTCTCTACTGTGGTAGACCCTCATTGGTTTCAGAAAGGGAATAACTTCTGGTTTCAGTATAAAACAAGTGAAGGTACCTTTTGGTATGTGGTAGACCCTTCGGCACGCAGTAAGAAGCAGCTTTTCGACCGTGATGAAATGGCCTCGCAGCTGACCGAAATTGTAAAAGACCCTTTTGAAGCGCGTCATCTTCCCATCAGGAACTTGAAAGCTCAGGAAGACGGTCGTACTTTTACTTTTGAGGTGGTATCTTCTCAGGATGCCAAGCCCAAGAAGGAGGATAAGGAGAAAAAAGATAAAAAAGGCAAGACCGAGAAAGAAGTCTTTTATTTTTCCTACGATTATCCCACCCGTAAGCTCACTCATCTGAAAGATAAAGAAAAAGAACCCAAGAAAATCAGATGGGGGTCAATCTCTCCTGACGGAAAGACGGTGGTTTATGCCAAAGACCTGAATCTTTATCGTATGAGCCGTGAAGATTATGAGAAGGCAAAGAAGAATGAAAAGGACAGTACTATTGTCGAAATTCAGCTGACCAAAGACGGTGTGGAAGATTTTGGCTACGGTATTCCTTACAGTACGCTCAACACTGATACGCTGTGTAATGGCAAGCGTCGCAGGGTGTATGGGGTGTGGTCGCCCGACTCCCGTCATTTTGCAATGACCGTTTCCGATGACCGGGCCGTAAAAGAGTTGTGGGTGATTAACTCTATGGCACAACCGCGTCCTACCCTGGAAACTTATAAATATCAGATGCCCGGTGAAAAAGAAGCTCCGATAGAACATTTGTATTTGTTTGATATGAGTGACAACAGCCGGAAAGAAATAAAGGTGGACGCTTATAAAGATCAGACTTTGGGACTCTCTTACAGTCCGTGGCTACAGAAACAGCGTGATATGGAAGATCAGCCTTCAATCTGGCTGGGTGACAATAACCGTTTCTATCTTTCACGTAAAAGCCGTGACTTGCATCGGATAGATATTTGTTCTTACACTGTGGGGCAGGATTCTATTGTTCCTGTTATTAAAGAGCGTATGAATACTTATCAGGAAACGCGTCCTTTGCATCTTTTGAGCAATGGAAAAGAACTGATACAGTGGAGTGAACGCGACGGTTGGGCGCATCTTTATTTATATGATGATAAAGGTAATCTGAAAAACCGTATCACAAAGGGACCTTGGCATGTGGAAGAAATATTGAAAGTAGACAATAAAGCGCGTGTCATTTATTTCACTGCCAATGGTATGAACCCGAACGAGAACCCGTATTATGAGCACTTGTATCGGGTGAATTTGGATGGTAGCGGACTGAAGCAACTTTCAAAGGGGGATTATTTCCACCGCGTGGAAGTGGATGATGAGGCTCGTTTTGTGGTGGATAACTTTTCACGTGTCAATACAGTGCCTTGTGCCGACTTGCTGGATACGAACGGTAATAAAGTGATGACGATTCAGGAAAGTGATTTCTCGCAGCTTTTTGCTGCCGGTTACAAGTTTCCCGAACCTTTTAAGGTGAAAGCTGCCGATGGAGTGACCGACCTTTATGGTGTGATGTATAAACCGTTTAATTTCGATTCTACAAAGGTATATCCTATTGTAGACTATGTTTATCCGGGGCCGCAGGTTGAAGGTACGGTTTATCCGTTTACCCGTATGACTCCGCGTACAGACCGATTGGCACAAGCCGGTTTCATCGTCATTTCGGTAGGACAACGTGGCGGACATCCAAGCCGTTCCAAGTGGTATCATAACTATGGATATGGCAATATGCGCGATTATCCCTTGGCCGACCACAAATATGCTATCGAGCAGTTGGCAATGCGTTATAATTATATAGATATAGATAAAGTGGGTATTCACGGACATTCAGGAGGCGGATTTATGAGTACGGCTGCCATGTGTCAATATCCTGACTTCTTTAAGGTTGCCGTTTCATGTGCCGGAAACCATGATAATAATATTTATAATCGTTGGTGGAGCGAAACGCATCACGGAGTAAAGGAAGTGGTAAGCGAAAAGGGAGATACTACCTTTGTTTACAAGATAGCGACCAATCCTCAGATTGCTAAACAGCTGAAAGGCAATTTGCTGCTGATTCACGGTGATATTGATAACAATGTGCATCCGGGTAATACACTGCGCGTGGTTGATGCATTGATCCGTGCCGGCAAACGCTTTGATATGCTGATTTTACCGCAGCAGCGCCACGGATTCGGTGACATGAATGAATATTTCTATTGGAGATTGGTGGATTATTTCTCAGAACATCTGAAAGGAAAGAGTGAGAAGTCTGTGGATATTCCCAAACGTTAGTGAAGATTATACATTGCAGGGACTCAGTTCTTGAGCCCCTGCAATGAAAAAATATCTATTACAGCAGACCTGCAATGTAAGCTTTCATTTCGGGCACGGCAGCTTTTGCTTCCAGATATAATTTATATTGGGCTTTTGTGCGTACCAAATTGTGACCTTCGTATTTGGTCTGGTAATACGTATCACCGTTGATATAGTCGGCCAAGAAACGTACAGCCTGCATATATGGGAACAAGGTAGCAGCGTATGGCAACATCTCAATTTCAACCGGAGTCAGGAATGAACGGGCTGATTCAATGTATCCTTTGGCGAATGCCTTGAAAATCTCCATATTAAAACGGACATTGTTCAAATCCTTTTCGTCTTCTTTGCCTGTATTGGCTGCCGAACGAAGGAAGTCACCGAAATCGGAGAAGATGAAGCTGGGCATGACAGTGTCGAGGTCGATAACGCAAAGCACTTTACCGTCTTCATCAAACAACATGTTGCTGACTTTAGTATCGCAGTGGCAGATACGTTTCGGAAGTTTGCCTTCGCGGAACAGTCTTTCGGCACTGCACATTTCGTCGGCATCTTTTTCAATGGCATCAACGATGTCCTGCACTTCGCTCAGTCTGCCGGCTGCATTGGTGGCAACGGCTTCGCGCAACTGTTTCATGCGGAATTCCATGTTGTGGAAATCAGGAATAATTTCACCCAGCTGTTCGGGCACATCGGCCAACATAGCTTGGAATTCGCCGAATTTCAAACCTGCCAAATAAGAAGAGTCGGGAGTGACAGCTTCCAAAGTCTGTGAACGGGGAATGAATACTGATACGCGCCAATAGCCTTCGCCATCATAATAAAAGGTCTTTCCATCGGTAGCCGGAAGGAAACGGAGCACTTTGCGGTCGATGTCTGTTTCGTTCTGTGCTTCCAGCTTTTTGCGGATATGACCTGTCACCACTTCGATGTTGTGCTGTAACATGTCGATGTCGGTAAATATCTGATGGTTGATACGTTGTAATACGTAATCAGCTTCTTGGGGATCGACAGTTTTTACTAAATAAGTTTGGTTGATCAGCCCTGAAGTCAGTGCTTTTACTTCTTTTACTTCGCCCACCTCGGGGAATTGCTTGATAATTTGATTGAGGTTTTCCATAGATTGTTATTGTAATAATTATGAATAATCACGGATTATAATGAGACAAAGATAGCTTCTTCTCCTTAAATAAGGAAAAGAAGCTATCACAATTTTATTATTTATTATAAGAATAGGTGTGTTATTTCTTCAAATCAGTTTGGAACATACGGTCTGCGCGCAGTAAATGACGCCAGCAGGATACCAATTCCTGTGATTCTTGTAGCACGTTAAGGTATACCATGGAGGCTTTTACGTTCACGTCACGTTCCTGTATGCGGTCCATTTGCTGTTTTCGCAGGGTGGAAATCTTATTTTTCAACAAAGCTCCTTCACGCAGCAAAGCATCGGTTTGAGTGTAATCCTTATTGGCAAGCACTTCTGTAGCGCGAGCCATCAGTGCGGTCATTTCGTCGCGGACAGGGATAAATTCATTGGTGGCGCGTTCTGATAACGGAGTGAATTTATTGTCTACGTGCTCTTTGCAAGGGTCACAGATACGTTTCAGACAGTAGAGCATTTGTTCGCAGCTATTACTACCCAAATGGAACCAGGTGTTCTTTTCGATGGCGGTAAAGTTGTCTATGCGGCGCAGACCCAGAATCTCTTTGCGGCGTATTTTTTTCAGCATTTCCTTCTGGCTGTCAGTATTGCTTACGGCTTTACGCAGGGCTTTCAAATTCTCGTTGATGAATCCGTCGGTTATTTGACGATAAGTTTCGTTGGTAAATGTCATTTCGGCTACCAATGTATTATTAACGTGCTGGCGGAGCAATGTCCAACGTTCTTCTTTGTCTTTGCTGGTAATGAGGCGTGCGAATATATCGTCTTTACCTTTATCTTTCTGTTTCTTGCTGTAGTTGATATTGCTACGCACCAATAGGAATATGGCGAGTGCAATCAAAGCCAGCATAGCAAATGTGCCGCCGTAATACATAATGAGTGTTACCACAAAACAAATAGTGAAGGCAGCTCCGGCAGTAATGAACCAACCACCGATGACGGAAAGAACTCCGGTGATGCGATAGACAGCACTGTCGCGGCTCCATGCACGGTCGGCTAACGAGCTACCCATGGCAACCATAAAGGTAACATAAGTGGTAGAAAGAGGAAGTTTCAGAGAAGTACCCAAAGCAATGAGCAGACCTGCCAATACCAGATTGACTGAGGCGCGTATCAAGTCGAATGCAGCACCGTTTTCCATGATCATAACATCTTTGCAGAAGCGGCTGTCGGCCCAACGTTTCAAGTTGTCGGGCAATACCTTGGCTATGTTTTCTGAAGCGGTCATGGTGGAACGGACAATACTACGTGCCACGGCTGATGAACCGAACATTTCATCGCCTTCATCCTGGCGTGAAAGGTCTACCGACGTTTTTACAACATTTTGCGCTTTCTTCGAGGTTATCAGGGCATATACCATAATGACTCCTGCTAAAAATAAGAATAAGAATGGGGTAGTAGCGGGACCATTCAGTGAATCCATCAGATAACCCATCGGATTACCATTGCCATTCGCCATGAAGTCGGTATATGCGGAGAAACCGGCTAAGGGCACACCGATAAAGTTCACCAGGTCATTGCCGGCAAAAGCCATGGCTAAAGCAAAAGTACCCAACATAACGACCACTTTAAATACATTGATTTTGCACCAGTGCAGTACTTGCATCAGAATGGTGAAGAATACAAAACTGCAACTTACCAACATCAGAGTGTTCTCTTGAATCCAATGCTTGTTGTCAGGGGTCATAAAGGAAGAGTCTTTCAGTCCTTTTATCAGCATGAAATAGATAATGGCTGTTACGGCAACACCGCCAAACAAACCAATGGTGTATTTCAGTTTCTTGGTATAATTAAAGGTAAAGAGAAGGCGTGAGAGGTATTGTACCAATGTACCGAAGAAGAAGGCTACGGCTACCGAGAGGAAAATACCCAAAATGACGGACAAGGCTTTTTCTGTATTCAGCAGGTCGGCAAAGCCCAACATGCCGGTTTCGTCTCCTGCTATCTTGATGAGGGCTAATACAAAAGTACCTCCCAGCAGTTCAAACACCATAGATACAGTAGTTGAGGTAGGCATTCCTAAAGAGTTGAAAATGTCCAGTAAGACGACATCCGTTACCATAACAGCCAGAAAGATACACATCAGCTCCTGAAAGTAAAATTGTTCAGGGCGGAAGATACCGTGACGTGCGATGTCCATCATACCATTGCTCAGTGTGGCGCCAATAAAGATACCAAGGGCGGCGATGGCGATAATGGTTTTGAATGATGCTGCTTTGGCACCGATAGCGGAGTTCATGAAGTTTACTGCGTCGTTACTGACGCCTACTACCAAATCGAATATGGCTAGCAGAAAGAGGAATACGACGATTCCCAAAAACATTGTTTCCATAAATTTTGTTCACTCTATTTTTAATGGGTGCAAAGGTAGAAGAGCTATGTTATGATGAAATGTCATATATGTTACATTTGTGTTACAATCCGGGTTTTAGGACAAATATGAACCGATAAATAATATTTCACCTTTTTGTGTGGAAGATATAAACTGAAAATTCATACCTTTGTAGCCCAAATACTTAATCTATAAAAAATGTCAGAGGCTAAGAGAATAAAAACCGCATTGGTATCGGTTTATCACAAGGAAGGTTTGGATGAGATTATTACCAAACTACACGAAGAAGGAGTAGAGTTCCTCTCAACAGGCGGAACACGACAGTTTATTGAATCATTGGGTTTCCCGTGCAAAGCGGTAGAAGACCTGACTACTTACCCCTCTATTCTGGGCGGACGTGTAAAGACACTGCATCCGAAGGTTTTCGGAGGTATTTTGTGCCGTCGCGGTCTGGAACAGGATATGCAACAGATTGAGAAATACGAAATTCCTGAAATAGACTTGGTCATCGTAGATTTGTATCCGTTTGAGGCAACTGTAGCCAGCGGTGCGGAAGAACAGGCTATTATCGAAAAAATAGATATAGGCGGTATCTCATTGATACGTGCTGCTGCAAAGAATTTCAATGATGTGGTTATTATTGCCAGTCAGGCACAATACAAACCGTTCCGCGATATGTTGCTGGAACATGGTGCCACTACTTCAAGAGAAGAGCGCCGTTGGTTTGCCAAAGAAGCATTTGCTGTTTCATCTCATTATGATTCGGCTATCTTTAATTACTTTGACGGTGGGGAAGGCTCTGCTTTCCGTTGTGCAATGGAAGATCAAAAGCAGCTTCGTTATGGAGAAAACCCGCATCAGAAAGGTTATTTCTATGGTAATTTGGACGCGATGTTTGACCAAATCCACGGAAAAGAAATTTCTTATAATAACTTGTTGGATATCAATGCTGCCGTTGATTTGATTGATGAATTTGATGAAATTACTTTTGCTATTCTGAAACATAACAATGCCTGTGGCCTGGCTTCACGTCCTACTGTTCTTGAAGCATGGAAAGATGCCTTGGCAGGTGATCCTGTTTCTGCTTTCGGTGGTGTATTGGTTACTAATGCGGTTATCGACAAGGAAACAGCAGAAGAAATCAATAAACTCTTCTTTGAGGTTATCATAGCTCCTGATTATGATGTGGATGCATTGGAAATTCTGGGGCAGAAGAAGAACCGCATTATTTTGGTGCGTAAAGAAGCCAAGTTGCCCAAGAAGCAGTTCCGCTCTTTATTGAATGGGGTGTTGGTTCAGGAGAGAGACTTGGATGTGGAAACTGCTGCCGATTTGAAACAAGTAAGCGAGAAAGCTCCGACGGCTGCCGAAGTGGAAGATATGTTGTTTGCCAACAAGATTGTAAAGAACAGTAAGAGCAATGCTATCGTTTTGGCTAAAAACAAACAATTGCTGGCAAGCGGTGTGGGTCAGACTTCACGTGTGGATGCCCTGAAGCAGGCAATCGAGAAAGCCAAATCGTTTGAATTTGACCTGCATGGCGCAGTGATGGCAAGTGATGCTTTCTTCCCCTTCCCCGACTGTGTGGAAATCGCTGATAAGGAAGGTGTGAAAGCTGTTATCCAGCCGGGAGGCTCTGTAAAAGATGAATTGACGTTCCAGTATTGCAATGAGCATGGAGTAGCCATGGTTACTACCGGTATCCGTCATTTTAAACACTAATATAATAGTTTGAGAGGGTGTGTCAAAGGAAGATAACCGATTCCGGCTTTGACACATCTTCTCATTATACCTGTCAATTAAATAAAAATTATGGGATTATTCTCCTTTACACAAGAGATTGCGATGGACCTTGGCACTGCCAATACCATCATATTGAATAACGGAAAGATTGTAGTGGACGAACCTTCGGTCGTTGCACTCGACCGTCGCACTGACAAGATGATTGCCGTAGGCGAGCGGGCTAAAATGATGTATGAGAAAGAGAACCCGAATATTCGTACTGTGCGTCCTTTGCGTGACGGTGTGATTGCCGATTTTAATGCTTGCGAACAGATGATGCGCGGGCTGATTAAGAAGGTGAATATGGGTAATCGTTTCTTCTCTCCTTCATTACGTATGGTTATCGGTGTGCCTTCAGGCAGTACGGAAGTTGAACTCCGTGCCGTTCGCGATAGTGCAGAACATGCCGGCGGACGTGATGTATATTTGATTTTTGAACCTATGGCTGCTGCTATCGGTATCGGTATTGATGTGGAAGCACCCGAAGGAAATATGATTGTCGATATAGGTGGTGGTTCTACCGAGATTGCCGTTATTTCATTGGGCGGTATCGTGTCGAATAACTCGATTCGTATTGCCGGTGACGATTTAACGGCTGATATTCAGGAGTATATGAGTCGTCAGCATAATGTAAAGGTGAGTGAACGTATGGCAGAACGTATTAAAATCCATGTAGGTGCGGCATTGACTGATTTAGGCGATGATGCTCCCGAAGATTATATTGTTCGTGGTCCTAATCGTATTACTGCTCTCCCTATGGAAGTACCTGTCAATTATCAGGAAGTGGCACATTGTTTGGAAAAGAGTATTGCCAAGATTGAAACTGCTATCTTGAGCGCATTGGAGCAGACTCCTCCCGAGTTGTATGCTGATATTGTGTTGAATGGTATTTATCTGGCAGGTGGCGGTGCTTTGTTACGCGGTTTGGACAAGCGTCTTACCGATAAGATTAATATTCCGTTCCATATAGCCGAAGATCCTTTGCTGAGTGTAGCCAAAGGTACAGGTATTGCACTGAAGAATGTAGACCGTTTCTCATTCTTGATGCGATAAGATATTAATGAAGAAATAAAGATGAGAAATCTGCTGAATTTCTTTTTAAAGTATAATTACTGGTTCCTCTTTGTTTTACTGGAGGTAATCAGTTTTGCTTTATTATTCCGTTTCAACAGTTATCAGGGAAGTGCATTCTTTACCTCAGCCAACCGGGTTGCCGGTGCGGTGTATGACGCAGCCAATAATGTCACCGGATATTTTCACTTGAAAACCATCAATGATGAATTGGTACAAAAGAATGTAGAACTGGAACTGCAAGTGGAACGCCTTCGTGAAGCCTTGACGGAAGCGACGGGAGACAGCAGTGGTATCGAGCAGATGAAACAGGAAGCCTTGCAGGGGTATGACATCTTCAAGGCGAGTGTTATCAATAATAGCATTACTCATGCCGATAATTATATTACTATAAATAAAGGTACGGCAGACGGTGTGCGCAGTGAAATGGGGGTAGTGAACGGAAGTGGTGTGGTAGGTATTGTTTATCTTACTTCTTCTCATCATTCCATCGTTATTCCCGTTTTGAATTCTAAAAGCAGTATCAGCTGTAAAATAAAGAAGAGTGATTATTTCGGTTTCTTGAAATGGGACGGTGGTTCGTCTGAATATGCTTACGTAAAAGATATGCCTCGTCATTCATTATTCTCTTTGGGAGATACCATTGTGACAAGCGGACACAGTGCCGTATTTCCTTCAGGAATTCCGATAGGGACAGTAGACGATATAGCCGACAGTCATGATGGTCTGTCTTACTTGCTTAGAGTCAAGCTCTTTACAGATTTTGCTCGTCTGAATGATGTTCGCGTTATTGCGGAGAAAGGGCAAGAGGAACAGCTGGAATTAGAAAAACAGGTTAAAACGAATAAGTAGAGTAGACTGATGATTACTTATCTGCAAAGAATAGAGTGGTTTATCGGGCTGGTACTGTTGCAAGTGCTGGTATTAAATCGTATGCATATGAATGGATATGCCACTCCTTTCTTTTTTATTTATTTTATTCTGAAGTATAATTCGGGTGTAAGTCGTAACACATTGATGGTGTGGTCGTTTTTACTCGGATTGACAGTTGATATTTTCAGTAATACTCCCGGAATGAACGCCGCCGCCGCTACGTTATTGGCTTTTATGCGTGAGCCTATCCTCAGGCTGGTGACGTTACGCGACAGTGCCGAAGACTTTGAGCCGGGCATCAAGAGTATGGGGATTTCTCCTTACTTTCGGTATATTCTGTTGTGTACATTCCTGTTTTGTAGCATTTTGATGGTGATAGATACTTTCTCGTTTTTTAATCTGCCTGTATTATTATTGAAAATATTGACAGATGCCTCCATTACAATTGTTTGTATATTATGTGCCGAGGCAATAAGGAGGAAGAAATAAGTGGAAAGAGATTATAATCTGGAGAAGCGGAAATATGTGATTGGTGGATCGGTTGTTGTTATTGTACTGATTTACCTGATACGTCTTTTTACCTTGCAGATTATGAGCGAAGACTATAAAAAGAATGCAGACAGCAACGCTTTTCTGAATAAGACACAATATCCCAGTCGTGGTGTGATGTATGACCGTAATGGGAAATTATTGGTTTACAACCAACCGGCATACGATGTCACTATGGTGATGAAAGAGGTGGTAAATCTTGATACACTTGATTTGTGCCGGACGTTGAATATTACTCCGGAATACTTTAAAAGGCGTATTCGTGAAATGAAAGATCGCCGCTCTAATCCGGGTTATTCTCCTTATACTCATCAGGTCTTTATGACCCAGCTTTCTGCCGAAGAATGTGGAGTGTTTCAGGAGAAACTGTTTAAATTCCCCGGATTTTATATCCAGAGACGTACCATCCGACAGTATAATTATAATTCAGCTGCTCATGTTTTAGGTGATATTGCCGAAGTTTCCAAACGGGATATAGAGGCGGATGATTATTATGTGCGTGGAGATTTTATCGGTAAACAGGGGGTGGAGCGCTCTTATGAGAAACAATTGCGTGGAGAAAAAGGAGTGGAAATATTGCTCCGTGATGCTCGCGGGCGTATTCAGGGACGCTATATGGACGGAAAATATGACAAGACTCCTGTACCGGGCAAGAATTTGAAATTGGGGATTGATGTTGAGCTTCAAATGCTTGGAGAACGACTCTTGGAAGGGAAAATAGGAAGTATTGTTGCTATCGAACCCGAAACAGGAGAGATATTATGTATGGTATCTTCACCTACTTTCGACCCTAGGCTGATGGTGGGACGCCAACGGGGAAAGAATCACTTGGATTTGGCACGCGATAGTTGGAAACCTTTGTTGAACCGTGCTATTATGGGACAGTTTCCGCCGGGGTCTACCTTTAAGACATCACAAGCCCTTACTTTTCTTGAGGAAGGTATTATTGTGCCCGAGACGCCTTATTCCTGTTATCATGGATTTGTACACGCAGGCCTTCGTGTAGGTTGTCATGCCCATGGCTCTCCTCTGGCATTGGTTCCGGCTATTGCTACTTCATGTAATGCTTATTTTTGCTGGGGACTGTATCACATGATAGGAGCCAAGAAAAAATACGGTTCGGTACAGAATGCGATGTCTACCTGGCGTGACTATATGGTTTCGATGGGGTTTGGATATCCGTTGGGGATAGATCTTCCGGGAGAGAAGCGGGGAATGATTCCGAATGCAGAGTATTATGACAAGAATTATCGGGGCTCTTGGAACGGTTTGACTATTATCAGTATTGCCATCGGACAGGGAGAGGTGACATTGACTCCGTTACAGATTGCCAATTTGGGAGCGACAATAGCCAATCGTGGTTATTATGTTACTCCCCATGTGGTAAAAGAAGTGGAAGATGAGCCGTTGGATACTCTGTATAGTACGAAACATTATACGAAGGTGAGTAGCCGGCATTATGAAACGGTGGTGCAGGGGATGCGTGCAGCTGTATTGGGTGGTACATGCCGGGGAGCCAATATTCCCGGTATAGAAGTTTGTGGTAAAACCGGTACGGCACAGAATAGAGGTAAAGACCATTCTGCTTTTATGGGGTTTGCTCCGATGAATAATCCGAAGATAGCTATTGCAGTTTATGTGGAGAATGGAGGATTTGGTGCGGTATATGGGGTGCCTATCGGAGCACTGATGATGGAACAGTATTTGAAAGGAGAATTGTCTCCTGACAGTGAGGTGAAAGCTAATGATATACAAAACAGGAGGATAGATTATGGCATACACGAGCGATAATATGTTGAAGTCGATAGACTGGATAACTATTTGCATCTATTTAGCATTGGTTATCTTCGGCTGGTTCAGTGTATGCGGGGCCAGTTATGACTATGGTGAAATAGATTTCTTCA
>OGDP01001327.1_pt1 | contig 16586 bp, 13 predicted proteins | sample 1570441 | NCBI WGS metagenome assembly OGDP01 (sample SAMEA2581961, study PRJEB24529) | metagenome | biome: Human gut stool | place: China | collected 2011
AGGTCTGTGGAAAATATTTTCTGGCAAAGAGCCAGCGGTATGAGCTGTGCAGCGATAAGTGCCGAAAAGCACAGGCGCTTCAGAACAAACGGGAATTTGACGAGAGGGCAAGAGAAAACAACTATGACCTGCTTTATAAAAATGAATGCCAGAACTGGCGCAACAAAATAAACCGAGTAAAGAATACCGCAGGCTTTCCGGCTGACCGTCTGGAAAAAATACAGGTTGCCTTTTCCGACTTTAAGAAAGAAGCCTTGCAGAGAAAAAAGGCTGTAAAAACAGGAACAGCCAGCCCGAAAGAATTTACGGACTGGCTGTATCAGCAGAGTAATGTAATTGTTGAGCTGACCGAGATATGAAAAACTTTCTATCGTCAATTTCGCATTATTGCAATAACAGATTGCTTCTTCCATGAATGAATAAGCAATATTGTCATCAAACTTTCAAGCATAAACATAGCAACAGCAAAAAGAGTAAAAGCAACAACCGGAAATACAAATCCCGTAGACATGCCTGCATTTTTCAAAAATATACCGATTGCATATCCGCCGGGGATTCCAACAACAGCAGTTATAAGCAATGCAATCAAAGTAGTAAAAAGACCTTCCATCATAAATGCTTGCTCCAACTGCTTATTTGTCATACCAATAGATTTTAGTGTGCCCATTTCCTGTTTCTGTGATAAAAGATTTGTCACAGTAAGATTGATTTGATTGATGACCGCAAATATCCACAAGATGGCTGCAATCGCATAAGCTAATGTAAAACCTGCACGATTGTCTGATTGGTGTTCTACAATAAAATCTTGAAGGGTTTGTAAGCGAACATCCCTATTGTCAGAAACGAGTAATTTGAGTTCTTGCTCGATTATCTCCTGATATTCAGCTTCTGCTTGTATTTCGATTGCGTATGTACAGTCATAACCTGCAAGTTCTTTGAGCATATTTTCCGGCATTCTGAAAATATAGCCACCCATTCCATCATTGCTGGAAGTGATTGCACCAATTTTGAATGCTTTTGTTATTGTTTTACCACTATGATTTTTGAAATTAAAGGTCACAGTATCCCCAATTTGAGGTTTCCAATGGTAAACATCATAAATACGTTCGGGATCACTTACAACTAATTCTGTATCATCAGTAATATTTCCAGACAAAACCGCTGCATTTAGCGATGCCAAATCCTTTTCATTATAGCCGAGCATCAAGGTGCTATCTGAAATATCATTGTCTGTTGAGAAATCAACTGGTACGGTAGCATAAGTAAATATATTGCTAACTCCCTCTATATCTCCAACACGCTTTACATAATCAGAAAAATATTCTTTCTGCAAGAGAGCATCCAAATTTTCACTTTCGTTTTCTAAATCAATGCTGATTTTGAAATCTCCGTACTTCATATCCCAATAACGAGCCATACTCTTGGCATTAAAAGAACTCTGATAACTTGCTGCAAGGAAAAATATAACTCCGCACAATCCCAATGATAAAATGGTCAATAGAGATTTTTTTCTGTTTCTGGAAAAGCTGATTTTCGCTAAATATACAGGCGTAATACGATGTCTTTTGTGAGTGCGGTAATTTACAATTCCCACTGGATTTTTCAGGGCGGAAATTGGAGAAGTATTCGCTGCAATTTTTGCTGGTTTACGAACACTAATATAAACAAGCAGTATTCCAAAAAGGCATGCGCCACATAGAGAAACAATAAATGCAAATACTGACCAGCCTTTTGATTGCAGACAATAGCTGATGATTGTTCCCATGATACTACCAATTAAAATCCCCGGAACTGCAAGCATATAACCCTGTTTAAGAACTATTTTATAAATTTGCTTTTTACTTGCCCCTATTGTCCGAAGCTGTCCGAACTCAGCAACTTTTTGTCCAACCGAAATATAGAAAATGCTGTAAATTACAAGTGCGGCAGCTAAAAACAAAATGGCAGCAACTACACCATATACCGCATAATTACTGAAGGACAAAGTTGTATTTACATAATCATAGTAACTGCTGACTGTCCAATTATTCAGTCCAGTCTCCTCTGAAATTTGAGATAATATTTCTGTTGCTTCGTCTTTTGTAAGGGTATCTGCATTTTCAAGCCAAACATATCCATTAAGCAGGTTATTTCCACGTAATTCCCGGCATTTTTCAAGTGAAACAAAAACAGGATAAGCGGTAGAAGTTTTATCATGGTAAATACCAACAATAGTATAATTCTTCAAAGTACCATCCAGATTCAACTGAACTATGGCGTTGATTTCCGAAGACTTATTTTCACTGGCAAAAAAGGCATCTGTAACAGCAATTTCACTTGCTTTCTCTGGATATTTTCCGTCAAAGGCAGGAATCAAACTAAGCATGTCATCATCATAATAAATCAGAGACAGTTCTTTAGAATTTTCTTTCACTGTTTTGATATTACAGGAAAGTCCTACACTTTTTACTTCTTCGTTTGCTAACAACTTTTCTTTACTGTCCTGCGTAATGTCAAAGAAAATCCCTTGATGTAATCCTTCGATTTCTTTCTGATTTTGATAAATGATATTTTGCACTGTGAGCAACGACATCATTATCATAGCAACGGCTACAATAATTGCCGAAAGGCAAAATAAGTTTTTCTTCTTATCAAAACGCACACTTTTTCGTGCTAATTTTTTAATTACTGCACTGGTATCATTTTCAAAAGGATAATTCATAATTCCCACCTCCTTTAGCCTACAATTTTACCATCTTCAATCCGTACAATGCGGTCTGCGAGTTGGGCGATCTCGTTGTTGTGAGTAATCATTACAATGGTCTGATTAAATTCTCCGCTGGTATGCTTCAAAAGCCCTAACACATCTGCACTGGTCTTGCTATCAAGATTTCCGGTCGGTTCATCAGCAAGGATAATCGCAGGCTTCGTAATTAAAGCTCGTGCAATCGCTACACGCTGCTGTTGACCCCCTGAAAGATTATTCGGCATATTTTCCAGTTTATCTTCTAAAGCCAACATATACACAACTTCGTCCATAAATTTCTGGTCTACTGTATCGCCATCCAGTTCCACAGGCAGGACGATATTTTCATATACATTCAAAATCGGAACCAGATTATAATTTTGGAAGATAAATCCGATGTTACGACGGCGGAAAATTGTCAATTCATCATCATTCTTTTTTGCGAGTTCTTCTCCCCGTACAATCACGCTGCCGGAAGTGGGGGTATCAAGTCCTCCCATCATGTGAAGCAATGTAGACTTACCGCTGCCGGAAGTTCCAACTACGGCAACAAATTCTCCCTGTTCCACAGTAAAATTTACACCATTAAGGGCACGAGTAATATTTGGTTCTGTGCCGTAATACTTCTTTAAGTCGATTGTTTGTAAAATGCTCATATTCAAATGCTCCTTTCAAGGCTTTCTATCTGTTGATAAAGCCATTGTAAACCACAAATGTTACACAAATGTCCGAGATAGAAAAAATTTTTATCGAAAATCAGAGTGAAATGTTACAACGCTCGGACATTTCAAAAAAAGTGGTTATATCTTACCTTACAGGAAGCATAATAGAAAATTCTGAGCCTTGCCCCAGCTCTGAAACGACCTTGATATAGCCCCCTTGCCTTGTTACAATCTCACGAGCCAAATACAAACCTATTCCCACACCCTGTTGGTCGTGTACTTCTTCCTCACGATAGAAGCGCCGAAAGATGGCAGCCTGATTACTTTCTGAAATGCCCTTACCGGTGTCGGTCACTTTGACCTCTACGTACATTTCCCACTGAACCACTGATACAGAAATCTTTCCACCTGACGGAGTGTATTTTACTGCATTGTCCAGCAGATTGAAAAGGGCTTCGCTTGTCCACTTGCTGTCATGGGAGATTATCAAATTTTCCGGGCAATCCACGGATACAGCAATTTCTTTTTTCTCTGCGGCATATACAATACTGCTCATAGCTTGTGCAAGCGTATGGAATAAGCTGCTGTCTTTCTTTTCTAATCGTATTGCTCCGGTTTCTAACCGGGATGTTTTAACCAGTGCTTGGAACAGAAAATCCAGTTTATCAGTCTGACTGCGTATGCCTTGCAAAAAGTCCATCCGTTCTTCTTCTGAAACAGGCTTTGTTAAAAGTGTGTCCGTTACCATTTGCAAATTGCTGACAGGCGTTTTAACTTGATGTGAAATATCAGAAATCAGCATTTGAAGCTCCTGTCGTTCCATGTCTACCTTGTGCCGATTTTCCTGCATAATCTCATACAACCGGATTAAGCGGTGGTTGATACGGGCAAAAAGAGTTTCACTATCATTTGACTTTTGTAATTCCTCGTTTCCATCAATCATGTTGTCCAGCGTCCGGCACAAATTAGAAGTAAAATGAGAAAGGCGTTTTCCAAAAAACAGCACCAATAGCCAAATCCAGAAAAATGCACAGAGTGTCAATGTTCCACCTGCTATGAAAATTCGTATATCCTGCATTATACCGCCGAGAATACCGGTAATTACCAGCATAGAGAAAACCATGCCAGCACTAATCAGTCTACAAATTTTCTTAGCAGAAAGGTTATTCAGTTTCATTTCTTTTCGCCTCCTGTCCATTGATAACCCATACCGTAAACCGTTTTGATATATGTGTCGCCATCCGCTTCAATCTTACTGCGAATGCGGCTGATAGAAGTAGTAAGGGTATGTTCATCTACATATTTTTCATCAATGTCCCACAGCCTTTCCAAAAGTTGTTGGCGGGTAAGTACCTGCTTCGGATTTTTAAGAAATAGGTTCAGCATTTTATATTCCATCGCAGAAAGCGCTAATGGTTTCCCGTTCAAGCTTGCAAATTGTTCCGAAAAATCCAGAAACAGGCTGCCATCCTCGTAAATATCCTTAGCTGGTTTGTGATGTTCCAACATAGCGAACATGGCTTTGATCTTTCGCTGCAAAGCACTAATCGAAAAAGGTTTCGTGATATAATCCACTGCACCAGCTTCATATCCTCGTATCTGATCGCTTTCCTGATCGTTGGCAGTTAGAAATATAACTACTGTATCAGGATGCTCTGGTTTGATAAGACGGCATAGGTCATAACCATTTCCGTCTGGTAAATTTATATCCAGCAATACCAAATCAAAAATGTTTGTTTTTAATGATTCAGCGGCTGTCCTTGCATTCAGAACAGAAGTTATTGTGTAACCGTCCAATTCCAAATTATAAGTAAGCGTTTTATTCAAAAGATTATCATCTTCGACAATTAAAATATGCTTCATATTATCACTTCCTTTTCTTTTTGCAGATAGTATAACAGGCAAATGTCCGAGAATTGTTACAAGGACAAATATATTTATCATTTTACAGCTTTTTTATGTGTACTGCAATTTTATAAAAGAAAGGACAGCAGTATCATCAAATTGCTGTCCTTGCGGTTTATTATAGCTGGTAGTGTATAAGCGTGGGTTCATCATATTTGGTGTGGTATCTTTAACTATGGGAAACTCCGCTCTCCCATTTCGACACCGCCTGACGGCTGACGCCGAGCGACTCCGCGACAAATTCCTGCGTCATGTGGCAGGCCGTGCGGCGGCGGCGCAGCACTTCGCCGAGCGTTTTCGCGGACGCGGCCTTTTCCTCCCGCACCGGGGCGCTGCGCAGATATTTCCGCAGGGCGCGGATGAGCAGCACGACGAGATAGCCGAGTACCCCCAGAACGAGCAGTGTGATGAGCAGTACGGGAACGATGGTTTTCGCTGTCATGAGCATGGCAGTTTCCTCCTTTTCGCTCTCAGTATATCGAAAAAACTCCGGTTGCACCACCAACTATCGCGCAACCGGAGTATCTTTTTACGTTTTTTCGGCCTTCTTCGGCTTTTTCTCGCTCAGCATCAGGCCGCCGAGCGCAAGCGCCGTGCCGAGCCACATCACCGGCGTCATGGTTTCGTGCAGGACGAGCGCGGACGCGATGATGGTGATAACGGGCGAGGCGTAGATGTAAACGCTCGTGCGCACCGGCCCCAGAAGAAAGACCGCGCGGTTCCATGTCACAAAGCAGGTCGCGCTCGCGAGCAGGCCGAGAAACAGCAGGTTCGCGAGATGCACCGGCGTGCCCCACGCCGCAATTCCCGCCGGCAGACCCTCGATTCCGGCCGGGATGAGCAGGAACAGCAGGCCGTAGCCGAAAATGCGGCAGGTCAGCGGAACGGTCTGATACCCCATCGTGCCGAGCACGCGGACGATGACCGAGTAGATGCCCCAGACGAGCGCCGCGCCGATGGTCAGCAGCGCGCCGATCGGGCTGAAATGCAGCTCGCTCACCCCGGCGAGCGACACGAGCGCCACGCCTGCCATGGCGCAGACAAAGCCGAGGAAGAACCACCGCGACAGCTTTTCCTTCAGCACCGCCGCCGCGATGAGCGCGGTGAACAGCGGCGCCGCCGCCACGATTACGCCGACAAGCGAGGCGGAGATATAGGTCAGCGCGATATTCTCCATCAGAAAATACAGCGTTACGCCGGAAAGCCCCGCCGCCGCGAACAGCGCCTCGTGCCACTTCTCCTTCGGGCGCATGAGGCCGCGCCCGGCGACAAGCAGCGCGAGAAAGCCGAGCGCAAATCGCGCGACCATGATTTCAATGGGCGAAAAGGTGCGCAGCAGCACCTTGGTGGCGACGAAGGTCGTGCCCCAGACGAGCACGCTGAACGCGCCGAGCAGGTGTCCCTGCAAGCGATGATTGTTCTTTGTATCCTGCATATCGGTTTCCTTTGAAAGTGCGGGTGGTTATTGTGTTTCGCCGTCTGTCGCGGCGTCGCTCTCCGAGGCATAGACGCGCGTCCAGTTCTGCTGGCCGAGGAACACGTTGTATGGAGCAGGCGCGAAGCCGCCGACAAGATTCTTGCGGATAACGACCTGGTTTCGCTCGAACGCAATCGGGATAAACGGCATTTCCTCCGCGAACTGCTTGTAGAACGCGTTCATGTCGCCGCTCTTGCGTGCCGCGAGAAGCGTGCTCTCCATGTCGGGACTGCTGTATCCGCCGAAGTTCAGGCTGCCGCCCGTCATGAGGAGCGGACGCAGGTCGAAGTCCGGCATCAGCCGCGTTTCGCCGTAGTAGAGGTCAAACGAGCCCTCCTTGATGCGCTCGACACAGGCCGCGTAATCCGCCTGCTCGACCGTGACGCTGACGCCCTCGATGGCGTTCCACGAGGCGGCGAGCTGCTCGGCGGCGGCAACCTTGAAGGCGTTGTCCGAGTTGACGAGCAGCCGAAGCGACAGCGTGATCTTCTCCCCGGCGGCATCGGTCTGGGGCGCGTCCTCCGTATCCGATGCTCCGGCGGACGGGTCGAGCACCGGCTCGCCGTCGGCGTTCAGCACGCGGTCGCCGTCCTCATCGATATAGTAGCCGTCCCCGTCGGTCAGGGGCGTGCCGTCGTCAGCGTGGTAAATCGTGATGTCCTCGGCGGAAGCATCGGTCTTTGCGGTGTCCTGCGAAGTGCCGTCCGAAATATCCGAGGTGTTTTCGGCACTCTCGTCCCCGTGCAGCAGCGCATACGCCCCGGCAACATCCGCATCGGTCGAGAGCGAAACGCCCGAAACCTGCTGCTGCGGATTGACCGGCAGAACCGCCGGGTCGGCGAAGGTCTGAAGCTGGGTGTCGCAGAGCGAGCGGCGGCCGAGGGCGGCGGAAAGCGCCCGGCGGACATTTGCGTTTTTCAGCTGCTCGTTTGCGTGATTGATGCCGATATAGTGCAGCGCCGTGCTCGGTGTTTGCAGCGTGTCGACCGCGCCGCCGATGATGGTCGCCTTGTCGTCCGCCGCGATGCGGGCGCTGCGCTGCACCGAAACATCGCCCGTGCGGAAGCTGGTTTCCGCCGCGTCCGCGCGCGTGATGCCGACAAGCGTGATATGGCGTATCGTGCCGAGAAAGCCGCCGTGCCAGTTTTCGTTCTTTTCGAGCGTGCACACGCTTCCGTTCTCGACCGGCACATACGGGCCGGTGCCGTCCGCGAAGCTGCCGCTGTCCGCGCTCCCCTCCCGGTAAATCGGGATATTGAGCAGGCGCGGAAAAGCCGCGTTCGGCGAGGAAAGCACGATACGCACCTGATACGTCCCGGCCTTTTCGATGCTCTGCACCTCGGCCAGACGGCTGTGGTAGGGCGAGGAAGCGTTATCCATCGCCGCGCGGTAGCTTGCAATCACATCGTCCGCGGTGAGCGTCTGCCCCGACCAGAACTTCACGCCCTGCTTGAGGGTAAAGGTAAAGGTCGTGCCATCGCCGCTGTACCCCTCGCAGAGCACGTTCTGCGGTGTAAAGTCACTTGTCAGCTCAAACAGACCCTCGTACAGCGCCTCGCGCAGCATGGCGTTTACGCTGTCCGTGTCGGTCACGGGGTTGAGCGTGCCGTTTTTGTACCACGCCAGACCGAAATACGCATCGGAAACGTCAACCGTGTCGCGCGGCGTGTCGTCCTGCTGTCTGCCGGGCAGGGTGCAGCCCGAGAGCAGGCACAGCCCCGCCAGCACGGTCGCGAGCGCACGTTTTTTCCAGCTCATACAGCGTTTCCTCACAGGCATATGATGCCGCCCTGCACGCCGCGGTGTCCGTGGGTCGCGCGGTGCGACCAGAACTCGTCCGCATGGCATTTGGTGCAGATGCCGCTGTCGATGACGTTCTCCGGGCGGAGTCCCGCGTCCGTCAGCAAACGCACGCCGATGCCCTGTAAATCCACATGGAACTTGACGCCCTTTTCCGCGATAAATGGATGGACCCGCTCACCCATCAGGCGCTCCATCGCCTCGGGAACATCTGCGTCGGTTTCGAAGCACTCCTGCCGGATGGACGGGCCGAGCACGGCGATGAGGCTTTCGCGTTTTGTGCCGAGCTTTTCCGCCATGACGTCCACGGTCTTCGGCAGGATGCCTGCCGCCATGCCGCGCCAGCCGGCGTGCGCCACGCCTGCGGTACGGGTCGCGGGGTCGTAAAAGAGCGTCACCACGCAGTCCGCGTAAAAACCGCAGAGCGGCGTTTCGGGCAGCGCGGTCACGATCGCGTCCGACTCCCACGCCATCGGCTGATGCAGACCCATGCCGGCCTTGTCCTCGGTCACGACCGAAATCTGCGTGTCGTGGATCTGCCGGGTCATGGTGATGCGCTTTTCGTCCATGCCGAGTCCCTCGGCCATCAGACGGTAGTTTTCATAGACGTTTTCCCGCTCGTCGCCGCGGTTGAAGCCGAGATTGAGGCTTTCGCAGTCGCCCCGGCTCACGCCGCCGAACTTCGTGGTGAAGGCGTGGCGGACCGGCAGACGGTCACAGGTATAGTAGACAAACGAGCCGCGCTCGTTCCGATGCATAGACGGGTGCATGGTTCTCCTCCTTACCATTCGTCCGAACCGTCGTCCGGAATGACTTCCTTCATGGCGGTGATAGCTACCTCGATCATCGAGTCGTCCGGCTCAAATACCGTCAGATGCTGAATCATCAGGCCCGGCCAGCGCAGCGCACGCGAGATAACGCTCTCCGAGCGGCCCGCATAGCGGTTGAACTCATAGCTGATGCCGACAACGAGCGGCAGCAGGATAAGGTGCGCAAGCATGCGCAGGAACGGGTTCGTGACCTCGACGATCGAAAAAACGATGGACGAAACGATGGTTGCGATGATGATGAGCACAAACATGAAGCTCGTGCCGCAGCGGGGGTGGTATTTCTGCTGTCGGCGGACGTTCTCGACCGTCAGCTCCTCCCCTGCCTCGTAGCAGAAAATCGTCTTGTGCTCCGCGCCGTGATACTCGAACGTGCGGCGGATGTCCTTCATATGCGACACCGACCACATGAACATCAGGAAAATGACGATGCGCACGATGCCTTCGAGCACGTTCCGCGCCAGAACGCCCCAGTTTTTCGGAACGAAGCCGCCGAGGAAGCTCGGCAGCAGCAGGAACAGGCCGACCGGCAGCGCGATGCCGATGACGGTGGACAGACCCAGAATCATCTTGTTCAGCTTTTCCGAGCCGAACTTCGCTTCGAGCCACTTTTCAAACCCCGACGGCTCCTCCTCGATTTCCTCGTCCTCGAAGAACTCCGCCGAGTAGTTGATGGCAACGATGCCGTCCTTCATCGCGGTGAACAGTGTGTACGCGCCGCGCAGAACGGGCAGACGCCAGAACGCCGAGGGGTGATGTGCGTCCTCGGTCTTGGTGACCAGCTCGCCGCCGGCCTTGCGCACGACGGTGCAGGTCTTTTTCGGGCCCTTCATGACGATGCCCTCGATGATGGCCTGTCCGCCGATGGTTGTTTTCTTGGTTGACATAGGTTTCTCCTTTTGCGAGTTTACGGTTCTTCCTCGGTGCGGGGCGGCGTGCCCGTGATGCCGAGCGCCTGCTCCGCCTTCGCGGACGGCAGGGTGACGGTCACGGTCGTGCCCTCGCCCACGGTGGAGGCGATGTCGATGGTGCCGCCGTGCAGCGTTACGATTTCCTCGGTCACAGCCAAACCGATGCCGCTGCCGCGCTGCTTGGACGAGCCTTTATAGAATTTCTCCTTGACGAACGGCAGCTCAGCCTCGGGTATGCCCTGACCGTAGTCGCGCACGGTCGCCACGAGCTTTCCCCCATCGCGCCCCAGCGTGATGTCGATGCGCTTGCCGTCCGCGCCGTATTTCGCGGCGTTGTCCAGAATGTTGAGGAATACCTGCTTCATGCGGTGGCGGTCGCCGTTGACGAAGTAGTTCGCCTCAACGTCCTCATCATAGTTCAAGCGGATGCCGCTCTTCTGGAGCAGATTTTCGTACATATAGACCGCCTCGTACAGCTCAATGGACAGGTCGAAGGTTTCGACCTCGAGCTTCATGCGGCCGGACTCGATACGCGCGAAGTCCAAGAGCTCCTCTACCATGCGCGTTAAGCGGTTAGACTCCTTCTGGATGATGGTCAGACCCTGCATGACCTCCTCGGGGTCCTCACCGCCGCCCGCGAGAAGCGTTTCGCTCCAGCCGCCGATGGCGGTGAGCGGCGTGCGCAGCTCGTGAGAGACGGAACTGATGAACTCGTTCTTCATCTTCTCGGTCTCTTCCAGCCCTTCGGCCATCTGGTTGATGGTGCCGCGCAGGCGGTCCACCTCGTCGTGTTCGTTGCCGGTGACCGGCAGGCGCACATCCAGCTCGCCCCGGGCGATGCTGGCTGCGGTGCGCTCCACCTGTCCCAGCGGCACCACGATGCTGCGGATGAAGTACAGGCCGGACATCACGGTGAAAGCAAGGATCACCGCCGCGATCACAACACTTACCGCGATGGCGTTCTTGATCTGCGCTCCCACAAGGGTCAGGCTGGTGACAAGACGCATCGCCGCCACATCCTCGGCGGCATAGGGCACCAGATAGCAGGCCGCCATCACCAGCTCGCCGGACTGGGTGCGGTAGACCGCCACACCAAGGCCATCAGAAGCCTCCTGCGCCTGCTCAAAGTCGATGCCGGTCACAATGCCGTCCGCATTTGTGCCGCTGGAGGACGCAATGACCCCGCCATAGCTGTCCAGCAGCATGAACTCGTATTTGTCCTTATCGGCAAACTGCTCCACCATGCGGCGCAGGGCCACGCTGCGGGTAGCCGCCGTGCTCTGCACCGTATCGCCGGTGTACATTTTCAGCTGGCCGGACACCGAAGAGAACCGCCGGTACATGGTCTGCTGCACGCTGTTATAATAGCTGCGGGTGTAGTTGTACAGGAACATGGTTTCGGCCAGCAGCACCAGCAGCACGGTGATGAGCAGGTTGCCCCGCAGCCACCGGCGGGTGATTCCGCTTCTCATTCTTCCCATCTGTAGCCGTAGCCCCACACAGTAAGGATATGGGTGGGATGGCTGGGTTCATCCTCCACCTTCATGCGCAGACGGCGGATGTTCACATCCACGATCTTCACGTCACCAAAATAGTTCTCGCCCCAGACACCCTTCAAGATCTTCTCGCGCACCAGCGCAATGCCGGGGTTGCGGAAGAACAGCTCCATGATCTGGAATTCCACCTGCGTCAGCTCAATCGGCTGGCCTGCCTTGAGCAGCACGCGGCGGTTTTCGTCCAGCACAAATTCGCCGCTTGTGAGCATCCCCAGCGGGTTTTCCTTTTCTTTTTCGTCCCCGCCTGCAGTACGGCCGACGCGGCGGCACAGCGCTTTCACACGGGCCAGCAGTTCGCTTACGCTGAAAGGCTTGGTCATATAGTCATCGGCACCAATAGAAAGGCCGCGGATCTTGTCCTGCTCCTGTCCCTTGGCGCTGAGGATGATAATGCCGATCTTCTGATCGGTGCGGCGGATGGTCTCGCACAGGGAGAAGCCGTTCATGCCCGGCAGCATCACATCCAGAATGGCCGCATCGCAGCCCGGCTTCTTCTCCAGCAGCGGCAGAGCCGCCTCGGCGCTTTCGGCCTCCACAGCCTCCATGCCCGCAAGGCGCAGGTTCAGCGCGATCATCTCGCGGATGTTGGCTTCATCTTCAACGACAAGCACTCGTACCATGAACTGTTCCTCCGTTCTTTAGTTGAGCAGATACAGCGCCTTGGACAGGCGGTAATTTTTATCACGGATCTCCACATCCGGGGCAAGCTTCGCCTGCATCTGGCGGGATGCCACGATGCCAAGGCGGGTCCAGCCCTTCAGGCTGGAGGTGGTGCGCACCAGACGCAGGGTCATTACCAGCTGGTCTTCGTCCATCGTGCGCAGCTCCACTGCACCATCATATTGTTCGCTGTCGGTCAGTTTGAGGTTGCCCTCCCACTCCATGGGCAGCTCGATATAGCAGTTGGTCTCTTCGTCCAGCAGCCCGAAGCTTTTTTCCGGGTGCGGGCTGGTATAGTCCATCCACACGATAAAATCCATGCGGCGGCTCTGGCTCATGTTCAGCAGGCCCGCTTCGTCCGGCTGGGTGGGGATCTCCACGATGCCGTCGCCGTCCAGATCCTGACTGACCAGACTGGGCACATTGCGCAGGGATGCGGTGTAAAGCTTTTCGGTGCTGATCTGATCGGCAGGCACCATCTGCTGCGTGTCCTCGTCAAAACGCAGCAGCACGCTGGCCAGATTGTTGCCGGAAATGCCGGTCCAGCCATCCAGCACCAGATAATGCCTGCCGTCCGCACCCACACCCGCCGCCACCGAGGCGCAGCCGGCGAACCGATTGGCGGAAAGGCCCATAACAGCCACCTGCTGGAAGCTGCCCTCTTTATCCACGGTCAGCAGTTCGATCTGCACGCCGCCGTCCTCCAGCGTAGACATCAGGATCAGATCCTGATTGCCGCCGCCGGTGATATCCTCCACCAGATACTGCTGGTACTGCTGCTCCAGGATCGTGGAAAGCACGCCGTCGGTGTAGGAATACACAGCCAGATAATGGTCGCCCTGTGCCGCTGTATAACCCACCACCAGTTGGGTAGCATCGCCGGGCTGCAGCTGGGCCAGCCCCACCGACTCTACCGTGTCTGCAAGGCCCTCTACGTTCTGGCGCACATGCCAGATGTCGGCATCATCCTTCTGCAGGATGGCAATGCACACGTTGGAGCTTTGGGCGGTGGTGTAAAGCACGGCGGCATCCTGCCTGCCGTCACCGTCCAGATCCTGCAGCAGGAAAGGCGAAAGCAGGTCGCCCTGCATGGGATATTTGAGCTGTGCGCTCTCCCCCAGCCAGTCGTTCAGGGCAGTCTGCACATCGCCGTAATCGCCGGAAAGCTTGGGCGCACGCAGAAGCTCTTCCACCTGCACCTGTTCACCGGGCATGCTGCAGCCTGCCAGAAGCAGGCACAGCAGCACGCAAGCCAACCACCGGCCAAAATGATTCGGATGTTTCAACCGCTGCGCCTCCTCTGTGTGGAAAACTTGTCCGGCCAAAGGCCGAAAACATGCTATTGTCAGTATACCACGGGGCGGGCGCAATTCCAACACCCGAAAACGAGAAAAGGGGCTGCCGCACCACATTTGGTGCAGCAGCCCCTTCGGGGTCCTGATTTTTATTCTGCGGTCTTGTCCGTATCAAACAGACCCTTTTCTTTTGCAGCGTTCCAGGTCAGGCAGGTGCGCAGCTTGCTGACCGGGAAGGCCGGGTGGAATTTATTGTTGTCCGCATCGTCCTTCATCAGATCCTGTTCCACAGCCCAGCGGGCGGCCTTTTGTGCATCGGTGTCGTCCTGCTCGATGTCCTCATAGAGGGCAGTGCTTACAGGCTCCGGCTTGCCGGCGTGCTCCCACAGCAGCTCGGCCAGCTCGATGCGGTTGGAGGGCATGGGGATGCCGGGCATATTGATGACGCGGTAGATGCCGGTACCGGCTTCATAGATAATCGCACCTGCGGCAGCACCCACGACCACAGCGGACAGCGCCCCCTGAATGTTGCCGGTATCGCTGGGTCCAACCGGGTCGGGTTCAGGAATGGGGTTCTCCGCGAAGGTTGCCTTCACTTCCACGTTCTTATCCGGCATGGTAAAGGTCGCCTTGGTGGGGTCGTTCTTGTCCGGGGTCAGGAAGTTGTCTGCTTCCTCACCGCCTACCATCACCGTCCAGCCGGTGAAGTGCTGTCCATCCGGCACAGTGGCTGTCAGGTGCACAATTTTATTCTTTGGCACGGGCACAGTGCTGCCGCTCGGTACGGACGCATCGCTGCCTTCAATGGTCGCCGTCACATGGTCGCCGACCCTCAGAGTGGGGTTCAGAGTGGGGTTGCTCGCAAAGTTTGCCTTTATTTCCACGTTCTCAGCCGGCATGGTAAATCTCACTTTGGCGGGGTCGTTCGCGTCCGGGGTCAGGAAGTCGTCTGCTTTCTGTTCCTCATCGCCTACCTTCACCGTCCAGCCGATGAAGTGCTGTCCCTCCGGCGCAATGGCTGTCAGGTGCACTTTGGTGTCTGCGGCCACAGGGGCATTCAGCACTTCGTCCTCAAGTTTTGCGGTAACATTCTCACCGGTAGTCACAGTGTACAGCGGACGCACATAACCGCATGTATTGCAGTCCTTGTCTTTTGCATTGTCGTAAACATGGGGGGCTTTTGCTTCCTGCGCAGCCGTCAGACCCGGGCAGTTTGCAGTAATGCACTTCCTCCAGTGTTTGGTACCGTCATGTTTCCACTGGTAATTATGCCAATGCACATTCAGTACGACATTCATTTTTTTGTTGTTTTGTCCGATATCATAATCGTAGCGGAACGTCTTGGAATTGGGATCAACCGTAAGGATATTCCCATTGATTGTGCCGCCACGTGTAGCAGTTGCTTTGCTTGCGTCAAAGTGTCCCGGCAAAGTGGTAAGGTCAAACTTTCCATCACCTTCAACTGCAATATTATAGCTGCAGTCCTTCCCCTTAAACTCCTCCAAAGCCGTATTGTTCGTTGCATCCAGCGACGTCAGATTTGTATTAGAAACATACAAATCCTCCAGATTCTTGTTCGCACTTACATTCAATTCCGTCAGATTTGTATTAGAAACATACAAATCCTTCAGCTTCGTGTTCGCACTTACATCCAATACACTCAGTGGGTTTCCTCCGCAGCTTAACCATTCCAATTCTGTCTGATTCCCCAGATCCAGATTGCTCAAGTTATCCCTATAACACCCGAGCTCTTTAAGTTTTTTATTTTCACTGACATCCAATTCTGTCAGATTGTTGTCTCCGCAGCTTAATTTCACTAATTTCTTGTTTTGACTTACATTCAATGTATCCAGGTGGTTATCTTGACAATCAAAATCTTCCAGCTGCTCATTTTTGCTCACGTCGATCGACGGTAACTCATTGTGCCCACAGTAGAATGTTTTCAATAGCGGCAGCCCGCTTACATCCAGCTCTTTCAATTGGTTATGATGACAGTTAAGATATTCCAGCTTTTTGTTATGGCTCAAATCTATCTCCGTCAGATCATTATAAACGCAACTGAGCTCCCAGATTTCCGTAAAATACTCGATTCCCTTTAGGCTTTTTATTGGTTGACCCTCCCAAAGATTATCACAAGTAATCCACTTTGCGGCCGTGATCTCACTTGGGCTGAAATACTTGTCGTGATCTTTATCCCATTCTCCCGCCACATAGTCTCTAAAATTTTCGTCCGGAAAGTTTTTCTCGTTGATTGCAATATACTCCTCCGGCACAGCAGCATCCGCCTGCGCACTTACGCCATTTTCCTGTTCTTCCGCCCCCGGCTCCGCCGCAAACGCGCCCACTGGCAGAACCGACAGCATCATGCACGCCGCAAGCGCTGCACTGAGAAGTCTCGTACTCTTTTTTCTCATGTTCTCTTCCTCTTTTCGTTTGTTATTTTGCAGGCACCCACCCCAAAAGGCACCGTCTGCTCTTTAAGTTTACCCCCCCCCCATACAACATATCAAGAGGCATTTTGGCAGAAAACAGGTTCGAGTTTTTAGTGGAATTGTTGAAATGTTTGCGGTTTGGCCTGATATTCCCGGTAACATTCAGAATCAATGAAAATGCCACGCAAAAAAAAAGCCCTCTCCCATTGCTGGGAAAGGGCTTTTGAACACTGTATCAAACAGTCAGAGCAGATCAGACGAGCTCCAGAACTGCCATCTCAGCAGCGTCGCCGCGGCGAGCGCCGATCTTGATGATGCGGGTGTAGCCGCCGTTGC
>OGDP01001355.1_pt1 | contig 16218 bp, 11 predicted proteins | sample 1570441 | NCBI WGS metagenome assembly OGDP01 (sample SAMEA2581961, study PRJEB24529) | metagenome | biome: Human gut stool | place: China | collected 2011
ACCTTTTTTCGAATTTTCTTATTTTTAGAAAAATATAGTTAATTCTGCATATTTTGTATTTTATCTGACTATTTACAATCTATCCGAAACCGTCCAAAAGAAAAGGCGCCTTCCGGCGCCCTTTCCCTTTCAACTCTTATTTCTCACGTTTACGATAAACAACTGCTCCAACCACTGCTGCTGCAGAAACGCCGAGCAGGATCACCCACAGCATCACCTGTGTGCGGTCTCCCGTGTCCGGACTCTTTGTTGCTTTCTTCAGATAGAATACGGTATCCGCCTGGCCCTTGCTTGAAACGATCGAAATCGTATGCTTGCCTTCTGCCAGACTCTTTGTATACTCGGCCTTCAGCGTAACCTGCGTATTCTCTTTTCCAGCCGTCACATAATTCTTCGCATCAATCTCTTTCTGGTCGATGAGAACCTTTTTAAGATCCTTTGCTTCAAAATCTGCGGTGAAGGAAAGCTCCTTGCCCTGCATACCTGACTGATTGACTCCTTTGGTAATCTTCGGAAGATTCTGCGCAGTCATCGGTTTCTGTTTCAGGCCGGCAATCGCTTTTTCCAGCGCTGCCGCATAACCATCCACCGTCTTCTGCTCCGTGATATTCTTTCCGCGTACAATCGCTGCTTTTGCATCATTGACTGCTTTTACGCTCTCGTCCGTGTATTTCTTCAGATCGTTTGGAATCTTCTTCACTGCGGCATCTACTTTGCTGTAGTCCGCATCTTTATACGTAAGGCCGGCAATCGCTGCCTCGATCTTTTTTGCGTAACCGTCTACGCTCTCCTGCTCTGTGACCGGCCGCTCGGTTACGACGCTGTTCTTTGCATCTTCCAGTGCTTTTACAGACGCATCGGTATACAGACTGAGGTCCGCCGGAATCTTTTTGATGGCTTCCTCTACTTTGGAATAATCTGCTTTCCGAACCTGCAGTCCTGCCAGTGCATTTTCAATTGCTGCTGCCCAGCCGTCTACTTCTGCCTGATCCAGAATGGTTTTTCCGCTTTCTACGCTGTTGATCGCTGTCTGAAGCGGCTGAATGCTTTCTTCCGTATAAATACTCAGATCATTCGAAACTTTGGCAAGAGCCGCGTCTACGGCGCTGTAGTCCGCCGGTTTCAGGGTCAGTCCGTCAAGAGCTGCTTTCAGGTTTTCTGCAGACTGATCGACTTCCTCCTGTCTGCTGTCATCCAGATCCCATACAATGGCTTCTTTTGCCGCATTCAGTGCTTTTACACTCTTTTCGGTATAAATGGATAAGTCTTTCGGAATCTTTCCCAGGAGTTCTTCCACTCCCTGATAATCTGCCGGAACCGGTTTGCGTACCAGTGCTGCAATTGCATTCTCCAGTGCTTCCGCATAAGCATCAACTGCCTGCTGCTCTTCTACCGTTTTGGTGCGGTCGATGGATGCGATGACTGCATTCAGTGCTTCCACGCTTTCTTCCGTATAGATAGAAAGATCTCCCGGAACTTTGGCAAGTACTGCATCAACTTCTGTGTAATCTGCGCCAAGAAGCGTCAGTGCGTTTACTGCTGTCTGAATGGCTGCCGCATAACCATTTACGGTTTCCTGTTCAGCTGATGGCAGGTTCTCTTTTACCGCATCTTTTGCTTTCTGAACAGCTGCCGCGCTTTCTTCTGTATACCGGCCCATGTCCTCCGGGATCAGCGCCAGCGCTTCTGTTACTTTGGTGTAATCTGCGGCTTTTACAATCACAGTGAATTCCTGTGTGAAGTCAACGCCGGTTTTCTTTCCGTCTTTGATTGTCGCCAGAAGTTTTACGGTTCCGGCATTCGTTACTTTCAGGTTTGTGCCGTCTAAAACAGCACCTGTCATTCCGGCATCCGTGATTTCCCATGTGATCTGTTTCTGATCTGCATTTTCTGGAACTGCTTTGCCCGTCAGTGCGGTGATTCCCGGGATTTCTTTCGGTATGCCCTGGATTTCTGTTACAGCTACGTACTCATAGGTTCTTATCTGGATTTCAATGGCATCTTTTGTTTCCGTTTCTGCGATCTTTGTTACAATCCAGCTTCCGTTCCAGCTGTCTGCCTTTTTAAGCAGATAATCTGCCGGAGCCTTTTTGGCCTTTTCCGTAAGATCCTTCAGATTCCAGGAAGCCGCCGCTGCGATCACAGCCTCTTTTTCTGTTTTTATTCTTTCTTTGTCATCTTTCTTTTCATCCAGATTTGTTTTTTCTGAAAGTATTCGGATTTCTCTGTTCTCTGCATCATTTTTAATCTCCGTATCTTTGCCGAGAACGTCGCCTGCTTTCAGCGAAAGCTCTCCGAACTTCCACGTTTTGGCTTCCTCTTTTGCGAATGCCATGGTTGGGAACATCGTCACGATCAGAAGCATGGACAGTACAAACGAAAGCATTTTTTTCGTTTTCTTCATAACACAAATCCTCCTTTCCTTTTGATTGTTTTGCAGCCGCCAGGGGCCGCAGTTTCTCTTGTTACTTTCATTATACGTGTGTCAGAAAAAGAGTCAACGGGCCGTAAAAATTCGTAAGAATTCTTGTGCATTTCCGCTAAAATACTTTCAACGTTTTTTCACAATACTTCCATGAATTTTTACGGCCCGTCAGATTTTCTTAAGATATTCCTTTATTTGTGATGAAGCACATATTTCACATACGCAATTCTGCGGCTGTCCGGTGCCCAGGAGTTGACGTTGATACTGCCCTGGCCGCCGAAAAGATCCAGCACTTTTTTCTTATTCTGTCCGTCATAATCCATCATTCCAAGCGATACATACATGTTCGGCAGATGCTCATTCGGTTCCAGCTCACCTTTAGCGAAGGTCAGGTAAATGACGTGTTTTCCATCCGGCGAAACGTGGCCGAACCAGTTGTTGGCATCGAAATCGGTCATCTGGGTGAGACCGCTGCCGTCACGGTTCATCCGCCATACCTGCATCAGACCGCTTCTGGTGCTGTTGAACCAGATGTGCTTTCCGTCCGGTGAATACTCCGGACCGTCGTTGTAGCCTTTGCCGTCCGTCAGGCAGGTTTCCTCGCCGCCGTCTGATGGAATCGTACAGATCTCAATGCGCATAGTCTCCTCCTCCGGCTTTTTGCGGAAGGCACAGTACGCAAGCTCTTTTCCGTCCGGCGACCAGCCGTGCAGATAGCTGAGACCCGGTCCGGTGAGGTCTTTTGGTTCACCGCCTGTCATCGGGAGCACGTAGATGTGGGATTCATACGTTCCATCTGTGAGTTCCGGCGGCATGCAGCTTACCGCCAGCAGCTGGTTGTCCGGTGACGGAACGTGGTCATTGTTGCACTGCACGCAGAAACCGGTATCAACCTGCTCCACATGGTCTTTGTCGATCTCATAGCGGTAGATTTTTCCATCCGCATTATAAAGCAGGGTGTTTCCATCGTTCAGCCAGTTCGGTGCCTCGATGATTCCCGGAAACTCATGCAGCACGGTTTCTTCTCCGGTCTCCACATCCATCGTGCAGAGAATGCTGTCGGTGTTGTCTCTGTCCCCTGTCCATCCAGAGAGCATTTTTCCGGCGCGGCAGGTATCCTCCAGTGTTGCCGCATCCATATCCACAATCTGCAGTGCACCGTTTGCACGGGCGAACTGGAAGCAGGCTTTCAGATCAACCATGCCTTTTCCAAGCGGCGCTTCCTGGCCGGTGATTTTCATATCTTTATAATGAACGGCTTTGACTCGGTCCGCATGCGCCCAGAGGAACTCTTCCGGGTCGACGCCGCCGCAGTACATCCAGCCGACATCTACTTCTGCTCCGACTTTTTCACCGCAGGCTTCCAGGAGATATTCGTACGCTGTTTTTCCATTCACGCGGATACAGATATCTTCTTTTTCGTTGTGGATCAGAAGACCTGCTCCGGCTTTTTCCAGTTCTTCTGCCAGTTCGCGGTATCTTGCAGCGGTTTCGTCCAGAACATCTTTTGTCAGGCGTGCCGGGCTCTTTACGACAAACCAGGAAATGTGGTATTTCTGCGCCAGTTCTGTAAGAATGGCAAGTTCTCTTTCATAGTGGTATTCATCCAGGAAAATGTGGACCGCATGAACCTCAATGTGGTATTTTGCAAGCAACGGCATTGCCTGCTCCAGATCCTCCGGGATCCAGAAACCGTAGTCCCTGGCATCAACACGGAATCCGAGACACGGCTCGATCTGGCGGTAGCCTGCCTCATAGATTTTCTTTAAAAATCTTTCGGGATCCTGTTTCCATTCTTTGGATACCCCATACATCTGTACACCAAAATACATATTGGTTTCCTCCTTCTCCAGATCCGCTGTTTCCCCATTTTCAGCGGATTTTCTTTTCCTCCATTTTACCACATTTCTTCTATTATAGATATGATTTTTCCTGTCAGTTATAAGAAACACGCTTTGCGTAAAAAAGGCGCCCCGTATGTGTTTTTTCCACATACGGAACGCCTTTTTCCGCCATTTTTTTCAGGGCCTGGTTATTCTTACACAAACTGGTTCGTTTTCTCATCGTACTCATAGTCGATGAGCGCCAGTTTTTCCCGCAGATCGGATTCCTCTGTCTGCATGGCCGCGCAGAATTCTGCGAGCGACGGGTAAAAATCTCTTAACTGCGTATTGACATAGCTCAGCAGCATTACGGGATCTTTCGGCATCATTCGTCTACTACCTCCACACCTGGTTTGATCATTGCCTTCAGGCCGCCGTTTTCCACATCCAGAAGGATCGTATCGCCCTCGCTGACCTGACCGCCAAGGATCAGTTTTGCGGTGCTGGTTTCTACCTCTTTCTGTACGAAACGTTTCAATGGACGGGCGCCGTAAACAGGGTCGTAGCCGCCCTCAATGACAAACTGTTTTGCAGCCGGGCTCAGTTCGACGGTAAGCTCCTGGTCTGCCAGACGTTTGTTCAGTCCTTTCAGCAACAGATCTACGATATGACCAATGTTGTCTTTTGTCAATGGTTTGAACATAATTGTTTCATCCAGACGGTTCAGGAACTCCGGACGGAAGTGTGCACGCAGATCCTGCATGACCAGGTTTCTCGCCTCTTCGGAGATGCTGCCGTCATCCTGAATGCCGTCCAGCAGATACTGGGATCCGATATTGGAGGTCATGATCAGGATCGTATTTTTAAAGTCTACGGTACGGCCCTGGGAGTCGGTGATACGGCCGTCATCGAGTACCTGCAGCAGAACGTTGAAGACGTCCGGATGCGCTTTCTCGATCTCATCGAACAGAACAACAGAATATGGTTTTCTGCGCACTGCCTCAGTCAGCTGGCCGCCCTCCTCGTAGCCTACATATCCCGGAGGCGCTCCGATCAGACGGGAGACGGAGTATTTCTCCATGTATTCACTCATATCGATTCGAACCATGTTGTTCTCATCATCAAACAGCTTTTCTGCCAACGTTTTCGCAAGCTCTGTTTTACCGACACCGGTAGGTCCAAGGAACAGGAACGAACCGATCGGTTTTGTCGGATCCTTGATTCCGGCTTTGGAACGGATGATCGCATCCGAAACCTTGGTGACTGCTTCATTCTGGCCGATAACTCTCGTGTGAAGTTCATCTTCCAGGCCGAGGATCTTAGTTCTCTCGCCTTCGGTCAGTTTTGCAACCGGGATTCCAGTCCAGCGGGAGACAATTCTGGCAATCTCTTCATCCGTTACACTCTCGTGTACCAAGGAGAGATCTTCATTTTTAACTTTTTTCTCTTCTGCTTCCAGCATCTGCTGTAATTTCGGGAGTTCACCGTACTGCAGTTCAGCGGCGCGGTTCAGATCGTAATCATTCTTTGCTTTCTGGATCTGGCGGTTCATGTCCTCGATCTGCTCACGCAGTTTGGACAGTTTCTCAACGGAACTCTTTTCATTTTCCCACTGTGCCTTTGCAGAATTGAAGGTATCCTTTAACTCAGCCAGCTCTTTCTGCAGTGTTTCCAGACGCTCGCGGCTCAGATTGTCGGTCTCTTTTTTCAGTGCGGCTTCCTCGATCTGCATCTGCAGAATCTTACGGCGCTGCTCATCCAGCTCGGCCGGCATGGAATCCAGTTCTGTCTTGATCAGAGCGCATGCCTCGTCGACCAGGTCGATTGCTTTATCCGGCAGGAAACGATCGCTGATGTAACGGTTCGAAAGGGTTGCGGCTGCAACGAGGGCACCGTCGGTGATTTTTACGCCGTGGTAAACTTCGTAGCGCTCTTTTAAGCCACGCAGGATGGAAATCGTATCCTCTACTGTCGGCTCATCAACCTGAACCGGCTGGAAACGGCGCTCCAATGCGGCATCTTTTTCGATATATTTACGGTATTCTTCGAGCGTGGTTGCACCGATGAGCTGAATTTCTCCGCGGGAAAGGGACGGTTTTAAGATATTGGATGCATCGAGTGCTCCCTCTGCACCGCCGGCCCCGATGATGGTGTGAAGTTCATCGATGAACAGCAGAATATTTTCATTGTCCGTCACTTCTTTGACGACACGTTTGATACGCTCTTCGAACTCACCGCGGTATTTGCTTCCGGCTACCATTCCGGAAAGGTCAAGGACAACAACTCGCTTATCGCGGATCGTTTCCGGCACAATGCCAAGGGCAATCCGCTGCGCCAGACCTTCCGCAATCGCCGTTTTTCCGACACCCGGCTCTCCGATCAGACACGGGTTGTTTTTTGTCCGGCGACTTAAGATCTGAATGACACGCTCAATTTCCTGCCCACGGCCGACAACCGGATCGAGTTTTCCTTCGCGCGCAAGCTCAGTCAGATCCCGGCTGTACTGGTCCAGTGCCGGCGTTTCGCTGGTCTGCGCTCCACCTCTTGTCTGCGGTCCGCGGCCGGTATTTGCATTTCCGCTTGCACCGCCCTGCAGCGGTGCCTCGCCCATGGCAGTAAGGATTGCTCCATATAGTTTCTGAATGTTGATCCCCATGGTAAAAAGCAAACGGGTAGCAACACAGTCACTTTCTTTTAAGATTGCGATCAGCAAATGCTCGGTTCCCACAGCTCTGCTCTTAAAACGCGCTGCCTCCGCTTCTGCATTTTCAAGCACTCTGCGTACCCGCGGAGTATAGCCCGGTCGGGATTCGGTCACGGTGTTTCCGCCTGGTGCAATCAGACGGTCAATCAGTTCGGTAAGCTGTCCGGCATCTACGTGAAACTCAGAAAGCACCATGCCTGCTGTGCCATCCTCCACGTTCAGAAGTCCGATCAGAAGGTGTTCGGTTCCTACGTAATTATGTCCACATTTTTCAGCTGTCCTAACCGCATATGCCAGTGCTTTTTTTGCCTGACTGGTATATCCTTCTCTCATAATACTATTGTCTCCTTCATGTTTCGTCTGCGTAATTGCTGTAAATTTCATCTACAAGCTGATGTACTTCTTCTTTTGATATATTTTTGCAGACGGCTTTTGCAAGAATCACCTGCAGATCTTCGCGCAGTTCCTGCATGGCATACAGTTTATCCGCATCGATAGAGATAACGGCTCCTTTTCTTCGGTCAATCGAAAGAAGCCCCTCCTGCCGGAGTACGCTGTAGGCCTTATTTACGGTATGCATGTTGATTCCGATATTGTCTGCGAGCTGTCTTACCGAAGGTAGAGTATCTCCTTCCTGAATTCTGGAAGTGGCAATACCCAGAATAATCTGATTTCTCAGCTGGATATAGATCGCTTCATCGCTGTTGAAATCGATCTGTATTGTCTCATAATACATAGTTACACCCTGCTTTCTCGTATCGTTTTGTTATACATATGTTATAACAATTCGCAGACTTTGTCAACAAACGGTTTCCCTACCTGTTTTTCTCGTAGATGATCTGAAGACCTTTCAAGAGCAGATTCTCATCGATGATGATGTCATGTCTGCAGTGCGGAATCACAGCTTTCGCCAGACCTCCGGTAGCCACAATCGTGCATTTGCAGCCAAGTTCTTCTTCCATCCGTTCGATCATGCCGTCGATGCTGGCAGCGTTTCCATAAATCATACCGCCTTTCATACAGTCCAGCGTATTTTTGCCAATGACTTTTTTCGGTGCTGTCAGACTGGTCTGACTAAGCTGCGCGGCATTTGATACGAGAGCATCCAGCGAAGTACGAAGTCCCGGAAGAATCACGCCTCCGATGAAGCTTCCTTTCTGATCAAGTACACTCATCGTCGTGGCAGTTCCCATATCGATAACAATCTGCGGACATGTGTATTCATTCAGCGCTGCTACTGCTACAACAACAAGATCGCTTCCTGCCGTTGCGGGATCGTCCAGTTTGATATTAAGTCCGGTCTTCACACCGGGGCCGACAACTTTGACCGGCTTTTTAATCACTTTTTCTGCCGCACTCCGGCAGAGCTCTGTCACCTGCGGAACAACGGAAGAGATGATACCTCCTTCGATCTGCTCCACCGGAATCTCATACAGTTCCAGTACATTTTTCAAGCTGACTGCGTATTCCAGCTCTGTTTTTGCCTTGTCCGTGGAGAGTCTTTCGATGAAGTATGTTTTTTTCCCTTCCACACACCCAAGGACGATGTTCGTGTTGCCGATGTCTATTGCAAGGATCATGATTCAGGTTCCTCCTGTAAAAACTATGAAATGAAATTCTTGTGGTTTTATTATACATGGTGCGGCGCTTTGAGACAAGGAAAAAGACAGCAAGAAAAAGACAATTAAGTCGATTTCATACTGTCTTCTGAATATTTCATTTTGAATTATCTATTCTTGTTGTTCACAAAAATAAATTTTACATCATTCTCAAACGTACGATTTAGCAGAATTTGCCCTGAAAATGTTTGAGTACTATACATTTTTACATCATTCTCAAACCATTACTTACAGATTTAGGGGAGGTGGAAAGTTTGAGTACCATACATTTTTACATCATTCTCAAACTCAATCCCATTTTCAAAAGCAAGTTTAATCGTTTGAGTACCATACATTTTTACATCATTCTCAAACGGCGTGTCGCGGATCATCGGGGCCAGTCTGGTTTGAGTACCATACATTTTTACATCATTCTCAAACCCAGTGGAAAGCGCATGGAGAGCCGCAGAAGTTTGAGTACCATACATTTTTACATCATTCTCAAACTCATTTTCGTGTCATGGGATCGTTGGAAAAGTTTGAGTACCATACATTTTTACATCATTCTCAAACTCGCATCTGGAATTGGTCGAGATCAGAATGGTTTGAGTACCATACATTTTTACATCATTCTCAAACGCTTCGAATTATTGAAACAACTGATCGTGCGTTTGAGTACCATACATTTTTACATCATTCTCAAACTTGCACAGAATACAACTCGCCGCGGCAAAAGTTTGAGTACCATACATTTTTACATCATTCTCAAACCTCAAATTTAAAAATGAACTGCTTTCATCTGCACAAAACAGGTACTCAAACATCCGATGGATATTAATAGACATCACATCCATCTTTGTCAATTATATAATATTCTCTCTGATTCGAAAAGTCCCTTTGTATATTTTCTATGAAAAGCAAGGATATTTCATAGTAGCATGCCATTTGGGAGAGTTTGTTTATTTGTGTTTCGTTCAGATAGGATCGAATATTGACCAAAATCACCAGTTCTTTTTGGAGAAGTTCGGCCATAACTTTGATATATTGCGTTAATTTTTCCAGAAGCCCCATCTCTTTTTCGGTTTCTGTCTGAACTCCCATCAATTTTAGGAGTGCGCTCAAATCGATTTCCTCATTTTGTTCCAATTCGTACCCACTGACAGCTTCCAATTGATAGATGTATTTCTTCAGTTCCGCAATAATTCTCTGCGTTTCCAGAAACATTTCTTCATTTTGCGCACTTTTGACCAGCTCTGTAAATAACCGTTTTTGTATTCTGTGATCCGCAAAATCAAGAGAAAAGGGCGTTAATACCAATTCCACATCTCTTTTCATATTCAGCTCTGTGTCAGCTTTAGAAAGTACGAAATTTCCCTTCTCTCCCTGATTTTGTTTTTGCAGCTGCTCCACATATTTTAAAAACAGCTCCGGTGATTCTATAATCCATTCCGTGGGACAGTTCCGATGAATCGCAATAGGTTTTTCCAAGTCCACATGTACCAGTTTCATAAAATCACCAGCCTTTCATCCGTATTCAACACTTCACTCTTTACGTTCCCAACAATCAGATCCATTTTCGCATACTGCTTCTCAGTCACCGTTAAAAGCTGTATCAGACCTTCTTCCGGCTTATTTTTATGAATCTGATCCACGATTCCATTCACTACAGTTGTATTTAACGCAAGCTTACAGTATACGGATTCCTGGAGCATCAGGAATCCGCTTTTCAATAAAAACTTTCGAAATCTCGCATATTCTCTTCTCTGATCGCCCGTCAGCACCGGAAGATCAAACAGTACCAATACTCTCATAAAACGATAACTCATAGGCCATAAAACCGGATCAATGCACTGTCATTCTCATTTAAGGCATCAAATACACTTTTACAGTAAATTTTTATGGCATTATTCACATACTGTGTTTTCCCGTCTATCATGACTTCGTTGTTTAATACATTGACCAACTGTATTTTTTCCTCATGCGTAAATTCTTTCCTCTGCATTTGGATTACTTCCCGGTCAATCAGAACACGGAACGGTTCCATCAAATCGGACGCCAGATTAAACTGATTAAACATATTATCATGAAAGAGTCCGAGCTGTGTAATATAACCGCTCGCTACAATTTCTCTCGCAAACGCAGACAACAAAATGCTATATCCGTAATTCAGCGCTGCATTTTCCGGACAATCCGCAGTTCTGGTAAATGTCATACCGAACAATGCATTAAAATATACCTTTGCCGCATGCCCTTCCCGGTTTGTCTCATCGTTCCAGCCAATCTCCTGTAAATATGATTCTAACAGACCCGCTTCTTCCTTTCCCATATTTTTTAACAGTTCCTTCTGTTTTCGTATTTTTTCCGTCACAATTTCTGTCCAGATCGCTTCTTTACTGTGCCGGCTCCACTGAATCTGCTTTCTGATTTTATTGCTGGTATCATGACTTCCGTAATACCCAACCAGTTCCGACGATGGATTTCTCTTTTCATCGCAAAAAATCACTTTTATTTTCTTTTTTGTCAGCTCTGCCAGCAGACTTGTTGTGACTGTTGCTGCTGTTGACTCAATCAGAATGGTTGATATTTCACTTAAATGTATTTTTGTTACTTCCTCATTTCGCACCACAAGGTAACCAAGCTGATAGTCCAGCTTTGCCCGTTTGGAAATAACCACAATCCGCCAGCTCATAATGCATTCAGGTCTACTGTCTGCTCGTAGATACCGGTTGGCGATTGATGAATCATTTCGATTCGACTGCAATCGGTTATATTTTTGTTGAGACACAAAATTCCTGCTCTTCCAGATCCTCCAATTAATTTCAAATCAGCGGCAGCACTCTGGCACTGGAAAAAATGTAAAACTTCATACAAAACGATACACTTTTCTTCTATGCATAATTCTTTAAATTTTTCTCTTTTTTCCGTTAATGTCTTTGCCTGTGCTCCAAGTTTTTTTGCATATACCGTATTTGTTAATTTATTTAAAAAGGTTTCATACAGCATCACCACCTTCTTTTCTTCTAAATGGTCGGAATCGTAAATTTTCAGTTCTTTATTCTGTTTTTTACGTTCCACGTACTGTACTATTTTTTTCAGTATTTCTGTTTCTTCCTGGGAAAGTACCAGCTGATTTGCACCTTGCATCAATAGCTGATCCCCTGATCTTCCGGAAACCCACATATAAAATCCGTCCACACAAAACAGAGTATCTATTTTGATTTCCGGCACCAGCACTCGCGGATTCTTTAACTGTCTTTCCTCTTCCAGATACCGAATTATATTTTCTTCTGACTTCTGAATTTCCTTTTTCAGACGAATCGGCACATACTCGATTGTTCGTATTTTCTTTCCCTTTTTGCCCTCCGATTCTGCCAGTACAAAGTAAGCTCCCGCCTCTTTGTTATATCCTCCATACTTCTGTATATCACAAAGCCGTTCATCACTGCTCTTGATCGGAACCTGACCTTTTCCTTTTTTGACAATCTGCTGGTCAAACAATGCACCTGTTGCCTCATACGATCTTCGCGTCACAAGAATGTTGTTCTTTTCCATAAACTTTCGGACTGTCACAATGGTTCCGTTCCCGCCTTCCCAGGCAATTTCTCCGTTTCGTTCAATTCTTTCCTGTTCAAACATCTTCTTCAGATTATAACTTCTTCCCGGATTTTCCTTAATGAAGTGAATCGGATTTGATGTGAATTTTACAAAATATGCGTTGCCAACGACAATATTCAAATAAGCATCCTTCGCATGATGATAATCATTCATCTCCCGTACCTTCAGAAATTTAAAATCCTTACGGAACTTTGAAACGGTTGGCGCTTTTACATAAACAATCTGTGTATCCGGGATCACCTGCTGCAGAATACTTGCTGCCGCTTTTGTACTCTGACGAGTTTCCACCAGCTGCCTGGAAATAAATCCAGCCAATTCAGACGGTTCAAATCCATTTCCTCTTATCAGCCGTTTATATTTTTCTTCACTGATCAATCCGGCATCCACTAAAGATTTCCAGAATGGCTGCATTTTTTTCCGAACTGTTTCATCGATCGGATATTTATCCTCTTTCATCTGATTACACTTTTTCTTTACAAGTACCCGGTTATCCAGGCTATCATCCATCACTTTGGACTGTGGAAAAATATGATCAATGTCATACTTCTGATTATCCCACAATTCCTCCAGTTCAATTGTTTCACCGGAATACATGCATTTTCCTTTTTGCGTATAATACAAATACAGCTTGTCTCTTCTCATTTCCGCATCGGAACGCTTTTCAATCTCATCTATCCAGTCTTTTTCTTCCGCTTTACATTTTTTATAAAGTTCCAGCAGTTTCTTTTTTCTTGAAGAGGTTCTTCCCTGATCGGTTTTTTCTCTTGCCATTTCTATAAAAACACGTTTCGGTGGGTTTCCCATCACTTTACAGATTTCCTTTACAATCAAAAGGCTCTGCCAAATCTGCCGCTTCACTGCCGGTGATACGTAAAGCTCCTCGACTAATTCATACGAAATATCCCGTTTTTTCTGTTCGTTTCCATTCTTTTCTTCGATTGCCGATGCAAACAAATATTTTTCGCTAAGCAGTTGCATCAGATTGTCATTCGTCTCCCACAAAGCCCGAATAATAGACCATGCCTCTCCCGTTTCCGGTGCCGGTGCTTCCATCTCTTCCAAAAACACTTTTGAGAGTCTTCCCCAACCACGATACGGCAGTTTACTTATGCTGTCTCTTTGTTTTTCTGTCAACTCCGGAAACAGTTTCTTTAATCTCTGTTTCAGTATCGCTTTATCATCTCCAAACAGCGTTACGTTCAGGATGATGCATTCTTTTTCCGCCTGGTTCAGTGACAGATTTGTTAATTTCTCTTTAAAGTCATGGTATGCCGTAAGAGAACTCTTGAAATCACCATCAATTCCGGTAATTTCAACTTCTTTTCCGGTAATTCCTTCTTTCACTAAATAGTTTTTCAGTTTTTTCTGTGTAACCTTTCTGCTTTTCTGGAATACTTCTTCATATATTTTCTGTTTCTGCTCTACAGATATCTTTTCTCCATCCAAACGCAGATTATTTAATTCATTTAAAACTTCGTATTTGCTGTACAGCAGAGAATACTTTGGTAAAACATCTTCACTTGGCAGATAAGTACATTTATTCGTCATTCTTCGAATAAACTGCTCTGCACTTGCTTCCAAATCTACCATCTCATCGAAGTTCCATGGATATATTTTGCCTTCTTTTCGTACCGCCCAGTTACTCTTCTCCCCTTTTTTTCGAATTCCGTTTAAGGGTCCTACGTAGTACGGAATGCGGAATGTGAAAATCTTTTGAATCTTCTCTCCATTCTCTTTCAGTAGCGGAACTTTATCTTCCAGATTTTTCAGGATTGCATTTAATTCATATAAATGAATCTGATATGGAATGACACTGTTGTCTTTTACAGTCTGTTTCGGAAGAAACGTTCCCATTTCCATTTCCTTCTGCATGCAGGATGCTTTCGTCACATCTGATATCTTGCCCAGAATATTCTTTTTCAGATAACCGTAAAAGTCTTCCTGACTACATTGTTTTGGTGCCTTGATATACGCATAATAATTAGCTTTTTCATCCTTTTTTGCAAACAGTCTCTGATATTCTTCCCTTGAAAGATTCTCTCTGACCAGCTTTTTCAGATCTTTCAGATCTTTTTTATGCTTTTCATAAAGTGCCACTTTTGCCTCTGAAAGAGAAGAATAGTTCTGCAAAATATCAGCCAGAACAGCCCAATCGTACACTGCTTTTGCGTGTTCAATTAATACATATTTTTCTCCCAGCTCTGCTTCGATCTCTCCAGCGTATTCTTCATAACCTGCATCTGCGAAGCAAAGTTTTGGCCGTTCCAGTGTATCCATCTGTTTTTCCCCAAACAGATTTCCCAGTTTTGCTGTTCCACCGGTAATCAATCCCAGCCACTCTTTTTCACAGGATGTTTCTGCCCGCATTGCTTTTACTGCTTTTGTCTTTTTCGCAGATTTGGTCAATGTTCGGTCTTTTAAAATTGCCTCTATTTCCTTGCTTCTTTCCACTCCAATCTCGGAAGAAAAGCCAAGTTCTTCTGCCCGCACTGCTTCAAGGAACTGTTCAAATGTTGTCTGAAATTCTCTTACCTGTTCGATATTTCCGTTTAATAGAAAATGGCCTCTGTGTTTCATCATATGATGCAGAGCAAGATATATCAGGCGAATATCAGGCGTTTCGTCAGTTTCCATTAACCATTTTCTCAGATGATAGATGGTTGGAAACTGTTTATGATATTCTTTGTCTGTGTAATCATCATCCGCAAACAATGCATAGGGAAGTTCCGGACACTTTCCCTGCCTGTCACGCTTATCCTCTGGCCAGTAACGACTCTCTTTCATTCTGCGAAAAAATCCATCATCTATCTTTTCTACTTCTTCCGCAAAAATTTTCTGCAGCAATTCTATTCTCCAATTACGACGATCCAATCTTCGTTTTGCTGTCCGAAACCCTCTTCTCTCTTCTGCAGTCTGTGCACTGTCAAATAGCCGTACACCCCAAAGTGTTTTTCCATGTGCGCGCAAAATTTCGTACTTCTCATTTGTCACAGCCCATCCAACCGAACTGCTTCCCATATCAAGTCCGAGATAATATTCCCCTTTCATCTGTTCTTTCCTCCATTTTCTACATTTTATCTAATTTTACCATATATTTTGATTTTTTACATCTTTTCTTTCCTATTTTCAACAATTCTACTTCCTGGTTCTTGCTGTTCTCACAGTACTGAATCATAACCATGTTTCATTTCTAATTTTAGACAACAAAAAAACTGCTGTCTATGAAGACAACAGTTTTCGTTCCACACACTGTGGACCATCTAACGATGGCGTTTTCGATAAATCGTTATTTGAACTTATGATGTAAAATTTAGTATGGTACTAAACTATCTACACTATACTTCTATTTTTTCCTTTCGTCAATCTTTTTTAGAAAGTTTTTATGATAATTATTCCATTTTTTTCTCTTGCGTCCTTCTTGTTTTTATGGTAAAATATATCTTGTTCTGATTACGAACACTGCCGCTGTGGCGGAATTGGCAGACGCACTTGACTCAAAATCAAGCGGTGAATAACCGTGCCGGTTCGAGTCCGGCCAGCGGCATAGCTAAAAAAGATCTGCAAAAACGAACGTTGATGCAGATCTTTTTTATTGTCTTCCCTTCAAAAAAACAGCTTTTGAAAGAAAGAAAACCCCTTTCGAAGAACCGGCCATCTGCCGCATGGTTCTTTTTGAAAGGGGTTTTACTGTTGTTATTTCTTATTTATTTCCAAACATCTTCTCATACTCCGGTGTTCCATCCAGTGTAGCGAAGTAGTCCTTCGGGGTTTCTGCGCGGCGGATGACTTCAAAGCTGGCGCACTCTTTTAACAGAACCTCTGCAGATTTTAATTTTTCGTTGTAGTTGTATCCCATGGAAAATCCATGTGCGCCGGTGTCGTGGATGAAGAGGAGGTCTCCGACTTCCACTTCCGGAAGCATGCGGTCGATCGCGAATTTATCGTTGTTCTCGCACAGAGAGCCTGTTACGTCATATTTGTGGTCGCACGGCTGATCTTCTTTTCCCATCACCGTGATGTGATGGTAAGCGCCGTACATAGCCGGTCTCATCA
>OGDP01001359.1_pt1 | contig 16177 bp, 9 predicted proteins | sample 1570441 | NCBI WGS metagenome assembly OGDP01 (sample SAMEA2581961, study PRJEB24529) | metagenome | biome: Human gut stool | place: China | collected 2011
CCAAAAGCCCATCCGCTGTTCTTCTACTATCATAGTCAGTTATTTGACATTCCCTCTGCCGTACGAAAACTAACATCCTTACGGGTTCAGTAGCTTCATAATACGCCTGACGGCTCAAAGCTTTGCCATCATCGTTTCTCACATAGTCGGTGCCAGATTCCTAAAGTGTGAGTGCTTCAGGGCTGACATGCAGCATTTAGGCTGCAGCTAATTCGAAATTATCGTTAGCGTTTAATTTTAAGTTTGCGATTTAACGCATCAGCCTACGGATAGCTTCTCCATCTTCGAGATCCCTGTCGAAACCAGTACAAGCCCTGATCAGGGTAGAGTAATGAATACTCTCTACTGTAACAGACACGTCCTTGCGTGTGCTGTACATATTAATATAGTAAAAAGAAATATAAATGTCAAGTGGTTATTGCGTTAAAAGAAGTAAAAAAGCAGTAAAAAAGTTACTGTTCACACGCTACTATCCTGCGAGGCGTTTTGGCATGAATATGCCAAAATCCCGAAACATTGTACAACCTTTACAAATTCATCCATTATCATTGCTATTTTTTAGTAAAAAGAGTATACTTTAAAGCACTAAACATCAGGAGTATAAAATTATGAACACACACTCATCTGGATATTACAGCATAGACAAAGACTATAATATCCTAAGCTATAACGACACTGCCAAACAACTGTACCCCAATCTCCAGCCGGGAGTGAAATGCTATAAGGCACTTATGGGGCTTGATTCCCCATGCCCGCCCTGCCCTGTAGCACTGGGGATACAGGGGCCAAAGACCTACCTGGATCCGATCCGTCATATTTATGAGACAGTTGATGCAGTAGAGACTGTACAGCCCGACGGTAGCAGAGGACATGCACTTGTATTCAGCACAGTAGCCGAAGGAGAAAGCCTGTCAAAGTCTATTCCCACAGGTGAGAACTCTCTCCGTCTGCTGGGTGCCATCAACCTGCTTGCTTCTGACTACATGTCTGTTTATGGCGTAAACCGGGAAACCGGGAAAATCTCCGTATATCGTTCCAGATTTACTGATGCTTTTGCGGATATTAAAGATAATGCAGACTATAAGCTGTCATTTAATTTTATCATCCAAAAATATATTCATCCGGATGAGCGTTCCTATGTGTCCAGACACCTGAATTATGAAACCCTGCTGGAAAGACTTTCTCAGGAAGCCTCTTTCAAAATCCATTTCAGGGTTGTCACAGATACTGTCCATTACTATTATCTGCTCATTGCCAGAAACGGAAACGCCGATGACTATCGGGATTTCGTAATTGCAGTGGCCTGTGAAGACAATGATGTGACAGCACGCAAAATCTATGAAAATCAGCTCCACTCTCTTCTGGCATCCATTACCCATGCTGCCGGCTACTTTCATCTCGACCTTACAGATGATAAGATTCTGAAGATCGGAGGCACTTCTGCCCTGGCCTATAAGATAGATGCTGACGCTTCCATTGACCATTTTATTGCAGAGACTGCTGTTTTTATACCGGTATTAAAGGACAGAAATGATTTCATCAACGCATTTTGCCGCAGTTCCCTGATGAAAAGCTACGAGGACGGTCAGGTAGAGGTCACCAGAGTTTCCCGCTGTCTCTACGATGACAATATAACCAGGCTTTCCAAATATGTGACAAGACTGCTGCTCAATCCTTCCAATAACCATCTGGAAGCAATCCTCTACGGTGAGGATGTCACCAGAACACAGGAAGCCTATGAGACACAGGTAAGTATTGTCCAGACACTGAGCAGCAACTACCTGAACGTATACCTGATCAATCCCAGAGAAAAAACTCTCTCTGTGATCAAGCAGGAAGACCGCGATGTCCCTGCTCCGGACAAAAAACACAACAATACATACCCCTATGATCTTTTCCTCTCAGACTATATCCGGCAGCGTGTATATCCGGATGACCGTACAATGCTGGAAGAATCACTGGAACTGGATAATGTAATGAGTGTTTTGTCCGGTCAGTCCGAATACAAGGGGAATTACCGGATAAATGACAGGGATGGTATCCATTACTATCAGTTCCGCTTTATCAAAAACGAAGACTCCGGTATCATTGTTCTGGGATTTTTGAATGTGGACGATGTGGTGGAATCAGAAATCAGACACCAGAAGCTTCTCAAAGAAGCTCTTGATACTGCCGAACGTGCCAATGCAGAGAAATCCAATTTTCTTTCCCGTATGTCCCACGATATGCGTACGCCGTTGAATGGGATCATTGGTCTGATGGAAATTGATAAAAAGCACGAAAATGATATCGGATTCCTGAAAAGTAATCGTGAAAAAGCATTCATTTCAGCCAGTCATCTGCTCTCTCTTATCAATGATGTACTGGATATGTCCAAGATCGAGGAGGGCGGACTTGTACTCAACCATGAACCTTTTGATCTGATCAGATATGAAAAAGAGACACAGATGCTGATTGATATGCAGGCACAGAAAAACGGCATTGATTTCACCGTTCATATCGCACCGGAGATATACGAACATCCCTTTGTATACGGCAGCCCTCTGCACCTCCGTCGTGCCATGATGAATATTTACAGTAACTGTATCAAATACAACAGAGAAAATGGGGCAATCCATACGGAGATCCATGCTCTCCCTTCCCATGATCATAAGCTGGTCTGCAGATGGACGATCTCTGATACGGGAATCGGCATAAACAAAGAATATCTGGAGAAGATCTTTGAACCCTTTACTCAGGAGAATATGGATGCCCGAAGTGTATATCATGGCACCGGACTGGGTATGAGCATTGCCAAAGCGCTATTTGAACAGATGGGTGGTACCATTGAGATTTCCAGTACTCCGGGTATCGGAAGTACTTTTGTGATCACTTTGCCATTTGAAGAGGCAGAAGAAACGGATATCTCTTCTGAGCCAGAATCTGAGCGAAACTCCATTCAGGGCATAAAGATCCTGCTGGCAGAGGATAATGAAATAAACAGAGAAGTGGCACAGGTACTCCTTGAAGAGGAAGGTGCTGTGGTAACTGCAGTATCCAATGGCAGGGAAGCTGTAAAACTTTTCTCCCGTCACCCCGAGGGGACATTTGATGTGATACTTATGGACATTATGATGCCTCTGATGGACGGATACGAGGCCACACGCCAGATCCGGAAGCTTGACAGGACGGATGCTTCTTCCATTCCCATCATCGCACTGACCGCTAATGCTTTTGCAGAGGATGTACGCCATGCACTGGACTGTGGTATGAACGCACATTTAGCCAAACCACTGGATGTAAAAAAAATGATCCATACGATTGCCTGTTACTGTTCAAGGGGATGCATAAGTCATTGTAAAAAGTGACGAATTTTTATTTTTTTATATTGTGGATAATTATGTTCAGGGGATCCTTGTACACGATCATGACCGGACCTTTTATAATTATGGAACGGATCATCAGGAATGTCTTGCACCAGAAAATATATTTGACAGAGTGTCCAGGATATTTGGATAAAGAAAACCGATGGCTTTAGCTGTTTCCCAGTTTACACCATCGGTTTTCTTAAGTCCAGTTAGCCCTTGAACAGTAACGTAAAAATTTAGCATTTTTAATGTCATTTCACATATTTTTTATAAAGATAATTACTGTCAGACAGGGAAGAATGTGTTAATATAAGAATATGAGTAATTATAAATCTTAACAAGAAAATTCGGAAAAAGGAGAGGTTTCTTATGCCAACAACATACGCACATTATAAATTCGGAAAAGAGGTGCTCAGCGCACTTCCAAGACCCCTTCAGAATTCTATAGAAGCGCATAGAGAGTTGTTTGATATTGGGTTACATGGACCGGATATCTTATTTTATTATAATGCATTAAAGAAAGATCCGGTGAATGAACAGGGGCATACACTTCATGAACAATTTGCCGATGAGTTTTTCCATCATGCAGTTGAAGTGATTGAGAAAGCAAAAGATCCGTCTGCTGCGCGTGCATATATTTATGGATTTATCTGTCATTTTGCTTTAGACAGTGAATGTCATCCTTATGTTGAAAAAATTATGCAGGTAGGAAGAGTTTCACACAATGAGATTGAGATGGAACTGGATCGAATGATGCTGACGGAAGATTATCATGATCCTTTGCGCTATCTGACAGCGAAGCATATTCATCCTAAGATGGAGTATACGGAAGTGATCGCACCATTTTTCAAAGATATAACAGCCGAGCAGATCTATAAGGCATTAAAAGGGATGGTTTTTTATCATAAGCTGTTTCTGGCACCGACATCTGGAAAGCGAAAAGCGTTGTTTCTTGGGATGAAGGCAGTGGGAAAATACGATTCATTGCATGACATAGTGATGAGTGTAAAGCCAGATCCGTTATGTCAGAAATATTGTAAGGTTTTAAAACGGCAATATTCAGGTGCAGTGCCGTTAGCTGCGAGTCTGATCGTACAGTATCAGAAGAAATTATTCCAGGATACACCGCTTCCGGAACGTTTTCATGAGACATTCGGTGCAGGAGAAGAGTGGGAGAAACTGCGTCTGTAGAGAATCGAAGAAAAGAGTAACAGACTGCTTGCCAGGAGAGATGCAGAAGAAGAGAAAAAGAGTCAGGAGAATGTAGATGAAGGAATTCGTTAAAGTGCAGGATATCACGAAAACTTATAAAATGGGTGAAGTTGAGATTCATGCAGTGGATCACATCAGCTTTTCGATTGAGCAGGGAGAACTTGTTGTAATCGTTGGACCAAGTGGTGCAGGTAAGACAACTGTGCTTAATATTCTCGGTGGAATGGATACGGCAACAAGCGGGAAGCTGTATGTAGATGGAAAAGATATTACAGCTTATAATTCCAAACAGCTGACAGAATACCGCAGAGATGACATCGGATTTGTTTTTCAGTTTTATAATCTTGTGCCGAATCTGACCGCATTGGAAAATGTTGAGCTTGCGTTGCAGATCAGTAAGGATCCGTTGGATGCACAGGCAGTTTTGGAGGAAGTTGGTCTGGGGGAACGGAAGAATAATTTTCCGGCACAGCTTTCCGGCGGTGAGCAGCAGCGAGTTTCAATCGCGAGAGCATTAGCGAAGAACCCAAAGCTTTTGCTTTGTGATGAGCCAACAGGTGCATTGGATTACAATACAGGAAAATCAATTTTGAAATTACTTCAGAATATGTGTAGAGAAAAGGGAATGACAGTTATTATCATTACACATAATCAGGCACTTGCGCCGATGGCAGATCGATTGATTCATATAAAAAATGGACAGGTAGCAAGAATGGAATCTAATGAGAATCCGACTTCGATTGATGAAATTGAATGGTAGGGGATGTGGATGAAGAAAGCATTACGAAAAAACTTTTATATGGAGATCCGTCATAGCCTTGGACGTTTTTTATCCATTTTCTTTATTGTTGCGATAGGATGTGCATTCTTTTCCGGAATTCGTGCATCAGAGCCGGATATGAGATATTCAGGAGATGCATATTTCGATGAGAAGAACCTGATGGATATTCAGGTAATGAGTACAATGGGACTGACAGAAGATGATCTGGATGCAATTCGTGCTGTGGATGGTGTATTGGATGCAGAAGGAAGCTATGCAACAGATGTACTTTGTACGATTCGGGGAAACCAGGTAGCAGTTCATGTTATGGCGCTCCAGGATAAGATGAATCAAGTTCAGTTAGAAGATGGCAGGCTTCCAGAAAAGGAAAATGAATGTGTAATAGATGCAGATTATCTGGATGGAAAGAATCTGAAGATTGGGGATAAGATCACATTATCGAGTGGGACTTCGGATTCCTTGGAAGATACACTCAAGACAGATACATTTACCATTGTTGGTACGGTCAGCAGTCCGGAGTATATTGCATTTCACAGAGGCAGTACAACAATCGGAAATGGAAGTGTCAGTGCCTTTCTTTGCGTTCCGGAGAAAGCATTTTCATTAGATGTGTATACAGAGATTACAGTGCAGGTTGAAGGTGCAAAGGAAGCGACTGCATTTACGAAAGAATATGAAGAACATGTGGATTCTGTGCTGAAAAAGGTTCAGGCAATTAAAGCGGAAAGAGAACAGGCCAGATATGATGAGATTGTTTCGACAGCGCAGGAAAAAGTGGATGAAGCACAAGAAGAGTTAGCTCAGGCAGAGCAGGATCTGGCGGATGGAAAAGAAGAGGCAGAAGAAGAACTTGCAAGTGCAAGAGAGAAACTTGATGCAGCGCAGAAAGAGCTTGAACGGGGAAGAAATCAGCTGGCAGCTTCGAAGCTTGAACTGGAGCAGTCGAGAAATCTTCTGGTATCAAAACAAAAGAAACTGGATCAGTCCAAAGCACAAGTTGAGCAGGGAGCACAGGAACTTAGCGAAAAACAGATTACACTTACAACATTAAGAAATCAGCTGGCACAACTGAAAGAGCAGGAAGAAAGTCTGGAAGATCAGAGACAAGAGCTTTTAGAGCAACAGACACAGATGCAGCAAAAGAAAGATGAGCTTCTGAAAGCAAAGGAAGAATTGCAGCAACAGGCAGAAGACTATCAGTCCGCGTATCAGCAGATTTATCAGCCGATGAAACAGTCTTATGAAGAATTAAATACACAGTATGAACTTCTTTTACAGAACTATGAGGCACTGAAAGAAGAATACGACCGGAAGCAGGAAGCAGGAGAAGAAGATCCGGAATTAAAAGCTCAGTTAGAACAGTTGGAAGCTGAAAAAACAGCAATGGAAGAGAAGTTGACTGAATGGAAAGCAAATCTGGATAAAATGGAACTGGAGGCGAAAGCTGCCGAAGCGGAAATTCAGAAAAACCAGACAAAGATCGAAGCCGGATTAACGCAGATCAACGAAGGGCTTCCAGTAGTTGAAGCCGGGATAGCTCAGATTGAAGCGGGTATTCCGGTATTACAGGATAATATACAGAAACTGACGGATGTGCTGACACAGGGGGATGCTGCAATCCTTACCGCAAGTCGGCAGATAGATCAGGCGAAGGCGCAGATTACATCCGGTCAGCAGCAGATTGACAGCGGATGGCAGCAGATCAGTGAGGGACAGAAGAAGATTGAGGAGGCACAGCAGCAATTAAGCAGCGGAACAAAGGAGCTGGAAGACGGTTGGGCAGAGTATGAGGAAGGTTGTATAGAAGCTCAGAAGAAGATTGAAGATGGAGAACGGCAGATTACAGAAGCAAGAGAAGAGCTTGCGAAAGCGCAGCAGAAGATTGATGATCTTGAAAAGCCAAAGTGGTATGTTTATGATCGGAACAATCTGACAGAATACAGTGGATATGGAGATAATGCAGACCGTATGCGGGCAATCGGTAAAGTGTTCCCACTTATTTTCTTCCTTGTTGCAGCATTGATCAGTCTGACAACAATGACACGAATGGTAGAGGAGGAGAGAACGCAGATCGGTATTTTGAAGGCTCTCGGATATGGAAATGCTTCAATTGTTGGAAAATATCTCTGGTATGCGATCCTTGCGACATTAACTGGTGGTGTTTTCGGAATTCTGATTGGCGAAAAGATAATTCCATATATCATTATCACTGCATATAAGATCCTGTATCGTCATATGCATGATGTTGTGATCCCGTATAATTTGTATTATGCTGTAACAGCATGTGCAGCGGCACTTGCATGTACAGTAATCGCAACACTGTTCTCATGTATGAAAGAATTACGAGAGCAGGCAGCAGAATTGATGCGTCCGCCGACACCAAAACAGGGAAAACGGGTATTTCTGGAACGAGTTCCGTTTATCTGGAAAAATCTGAATTTCACGTGGAAATCAACCGTGCGCAATCTGGTGCGATATAAAAAACGCTTCTTCATGACAGTATTTGGAATTGGCGGTTGTATGGGCATGATGTTGTTTGGTTTTGGATTAAAAGATTCTATTTCAGCAATCGTTCCGCTTCAATACGAACAGATTCAGCTTTATGATGGAGACGTTATTTTAAAGGAAGATGTGACAGAAGAAGAGAGAAATGATGTCCAGAAAGAACTGGATGCGGATAAGAAGGTATCAGTGACTGCAGAAAATCTTTTGAAAAATATTGAGGTCAGTTCAGGAGAGTCTTCTCAGGAAGTTTATTTAGATGTACCAAAAGATGTGGAAGCATTCAAAAAGTTTGTCGTGATCCGGGATCGGAAGACAAAGGAAATTTATTCCTTGGAGGATAAAGGAGCAATCCTGACTGAAAAAGCAGCGAAACTGCTGGAAGTCAATGTCGGTGATAAATTAACGATTGATACAGATGATGGAGAGAAAACAGTCTTGATCAGCGCAATCTGTGAGAACTATATGGGACATTATCTCTATATGACATCTGAAGTCTATGAAAAGACATTCGGTGAGGCTCCGGACTATAATTCGATTTATTATAGAACTCAGGACCGTACAACAGAAGAGGCAAAGGATGTCGGCGAAAATGTAATGAAGTGTGATGGAACACTTAGCATCAGCTATACGACAAGCCTGAAAAAGCAGGTGGATCATATGCTGGAGAGTCTGGATATCGTGATTATTGTATTGATTATTTCAGCAGGAATGCTGGCATTTGTAGTGCTGTATAATCTGAATAATATTAACATTACAGAGCGAAAGAGAGAACTGGCAACATTAAAGGTACTTGGATTTTATGACAAGGAAGTTTCTTCTTATGTTTACAGAGAGAATATCCTGCTGACCTTGATTGGGGCACTGGCGGGATTGTTGATCGGAAAAATTCTGCATCGCTTTATTGTTGAGACAGTGGAGATTGATTCGGTTATGTTTGGACGAAATATCGATCCACCGAGTTTCTTGTATGCCTTTCTGCTGACAGTGGCCTTTTCCTTGTTTGTCAATGGAGTGATGTATTTTAAATTAAAGAAGATCAACATGGTTGAGTCACTCAAGAGTGTGGAATAAGACAGATTTGTCAGGAAATATAATAACGAGCATAATAACGAATTGCAGAGAAGCTGCATGGAACATAGATACAATTGTGAAATGTTTCATGACAGCTTCTTTGTGGTTGCTGGCCAGTAAATAAAAAAACACTTGAAATATACCTATAGGGGGTATATACTAATGATTAGAAAATATACCCCCTGGGGGTTATACGATAGGAGAAATACAATGGAAGAAAAGAAAGTCTGTCCGGGATGTTGTCACAAGACAAAGGATCGACCGGAAAAAGAATATAAAGATCTGATGAATCGTCTGAGTAGAATTGAAGGACAAGTCAGGGGAGTTCGAAGGATGGTTGAAGAAGGAGCGTATTGTCCGGATATTCTGATTCAGGTATCTGCGGTGAATGCGGCTCTGAATAGTTTCAATAAAGTGCTTTTGGCAAACCATATCCGGACCTGTGTGGCAGATGATATCCGGGACGGAAAAGATGAAACGATTGACGAGCTCGTGACGACACTTCAGAAATTGATGCGATAAAAGATCTGAAGAGAGATCTGGCACAAAAAGTCCGGATCACAACTTGAAGGAGGAGTAAGATGGAACAATATAATGTGACGGGAATGAGTTGTGCAGCCTGCAGTGCCCGTGTTGAGAAGGCAGTTGGGAAAGTCCCCGGAGTTGAGAACTGTTCAGTCAGTCTTCTGACGAATTCCATGGGAGTGGAAGGCACAGCAACAGTAGATGCGGTTATTGCGGCTGTTGAGGAAGCTGGATATGGGGCAACGTTGAAATCTGCAAAGAATGAAAGGCATGGGATGAATCAAAGTGAGCAGAACTGTGCGGAAGATGCGTTGAAAGACAGGGAGACACCGAAGATGAAAAGGCGTCTGATCGCTTCTTTGTGTTTTTTGATTCCGCTCATGTATCTGTCAATGGGGCATATGATGTGGGGCTGGCCACTTCCGGTATTTCTGGAAGGAAATCATGTGGCGATGGGGCTGGCGCAGCTCCTGTTAACGACAATCGTTATGGTGATCAATCAGAAGTTTTTTATCAGTGGATGGAAAGGCATGATCCATAGAGCACCAAATATGGATACGCTGGTTGCACTTGGTGCAGGTGCATCTTATGGATATAGCGTGTATGCATTATTCGCTATGACAGCAGCGCAGACGGCAGGCGATATGGATCATGTGATGGAGCTGATGCATGAATTTTATTTTGAATCAGCAGCAATGATTTTAACGTTGATCACAGTTGGAAAGATGCTTGAAGCGCATTCAAAGGGAAAGACAACAGATGCATTAAAGAGCCTTATGAAGCTGGCACCAAAGACAGCAACGCTCCTGCGTGATGGAAAAGAACAGGAAGTTTCAATTGATCAGGTGAGAAGAGGAGATCAGTTTGTTGTAAGACCGGGGGAGAATATTCCGGTGGATGGAATTGTTCTGGAAGGAAACAGTGCAGTAGATGAAGCTGCCCTGACCGGAGAGAGTATACCGGTAGATAAAGCAGAAGGGGATAAAGTGTCTGCGGCTACAATGAATCAGTCAGGTTTTCTGCGTTGCGAGGCGACGAGAGTTGGCGAGGATACGACATTATCACAGATCATTCAGATGGTAAGTGATGCGGCAGCAACAAAAGCGCCAATTGCCAAAGTGGCAGATAAAGTTTCAGGAGTATTTGTTCCGACAGTTATTTCTATTGCAATTGTCACAATGATCGTATGGCTGCTTGTCGGAGAGTCTGTTGGATTTGCACTTGCAAGGGGAATTTCTGTTCTGGTGATCAGCTGCCCGTGTGCATTAGGTCTGGCCACTCCGGTTGCAATTATGGTTGGAAATGGAATGGGAGCGAAGAATGGAATCATGTTTAAGACAGCTGTTTCGCTGGAAGAGACAGGAAAGACGGAGATTGTTGCGCTGGATAAGACAGGAACGATCACAAGCGGAGAACCGAAGGTGACGGATCTGATCCCTGCGGACGGAATGACAGAACATGAATTATTATTTTTTGCAAACGCATTGGAGAAGAAAAGTGAGCATCCGCTTGCCCGGGCGATTCTTGCAAAGGCAGAAGAAAATGGGGAAGCAGGGCAGAAAAGTGAAATCACACAGTTTCAGGCAGTTCCGGGAAATGGTCTGTCAGGAAAACTTGGAGAGGACCGGCTGTATGGAGGCAATTTCAAATTCATTTCTGACAAAATGAAGATTTCTGCCAGCATAAAAGAACAGGCAGAACAGTTGGCTCAGCAGGGAAAAACACCGCTGTTTTTTGGAAAAAACGAGCAGTTCCTTGGTATGATCGCAGTTGCGGATGTGATCAAGGAAGATAGTCCACAGGCAGTGAAAGAACTTCAGAATATGGGAATCCATGTTGTTATGCTGACCGGAGATAATGAGCGCACAGCGAAGGCAATTGGTGAGCAGGCAGGTGTGGATGAAGTGATCGCAGGTGTTCTTCCGGAAGGAAAAGAACAGGTGATCCGCAAGCTGAAAGAAAAAGGAAAGGTTGCGATGGTAGGTGACGGTATCAATGACGCACCGGCACTGACCAGGGCAGATATGGGAATTGCCATTGGAGCGGGGACAGATATTGCAATCGATGCAGCGGATGTTGTGCTGATGAAGAGCCGGTTAAGTGACGTGCCGGCGGCAATCCGTATGAGCCGTGCAACATTGCGCAACATTCATGAGAATCTGTTCTGGGCATTTTTCTATAATGCGATAGGAATTCCACTGGCAGCAGGAATCTGGATCCCGGTCTTTGGTTGGAAATTAAATCCGATGTTCGGAGCGGCGGCAATGAGCCTGTCCAGTTTCTGTGTAGTGACAAATGCATTGAGACTGAATCTGTTTAAAATGTACGATGCCAGCAAAGACAGAAAAAGAAAGATGAAAAAGGTAGAAACAGCAGAAAATACTGTTTCAGATATTGTCTTAACAGACAAAAATGAGTCAGAAAACAAGGAGAAGACAAAAATGACAAAGACAATGAAAATCGAAGGAATGATGTGTGGACACTGTGAGGCGGCTGTGAAGAAAGCTCTCGAGGCACTTGAGCAGGTTGATACAGCAGAAGTCAGCCATGAGGCCGGAACAGCAGTTGTAACACTGAATTCCGAAATCAGTAATGAAGTGCTGAAAAAGACAGTCGAAGACAAAGATTATACAGTAACAGCGATCGAGGATTAATGAGCAAAGAAGAGGTTCCCTGCGGAAATGAAAGATTCTGCAGGGAACCTCTTAGATTATAAAAATAATGTAACAGTTACGTATTAGTCCTTGTATACAATCTTTCCATCACAGATTGTATATTTTACTTTTCCATACAATTCCCATCCGGTAAATGGAGAATTGGAAGACTTAGAGGCATAAGTCTCAGGAATCCATTTCTCATTCGGATCAAACAGTACAAGATCAGCTGCTTTCCCTTCTGTGACAGAACCGCACGGAAGGTGATACAGGTTGGCAGGATTGATCGTCATCTTCTCGATCAGCTGGCTTAATGTCAGGTGTCCCGGACGTACAAGGGAAGTAATTCCGAGAGCAAGGGAAGTCTCAAGACCAATAATACCGCTTGGTGTTTGGGTGATAGGACGGGATTTCTCTTCCGTACTGTGTGGCGCATGGTCTGTAGCAATCAGATCGATCGTACCGTCTTTGAGACCTTCAATGATAGCAAGACGATCCTTTTCTGTACGAAGCGGCGGGTTCATCTTGGCAAGAGAGCCGTATTTTAACACAGCTTCATCTGTCAAAGTGAAATGATGCGGAGTTGCCTCTGCATGTAGATTTGCTCCCATAGCTTTAAAGGTGCGTACCAGTTCAACGGACTGTCCGGAGCTGATATGCTGGATCACGACCTGTGCACCGGAACGAAGCGCCAGCAGACAATCTCTGGCAACAAGAGATTCTTCAGCAATCGAAGGAGATCCGTAGATGCCCAGCGCATCAGATACAGGTCCGTGGTTGATTCCGTTTGTTTCAATAAATGCAGGATCTTCTTCATGAAGACTGATCGGAAGGTCAAGTGCCTTCGCCTCTTCCATTGCCTTATAGAGAAAGGCAGCATTCTTAAGAGGAATTCCGTCATCTGTGAATCCACAGGCACCGGCAGCGGCAAGTTCTTTCATAGAAGTCATTTCCTCACCTTTGAGTCCGCAGGAGACAGCAGCAGCCTGGAAAATATGGATGTCTTCCAAAGCCTCCCGTTCCATCAGTTCTTTGAGAACCGGAACAGAATCGATGACCGGTGAAGTATTTGCCATACAGATCACGGAAGTAAATCCACCGGCAGCAGCTGCAAGAGATCCGGTATGGAGATCTTCTTTATAAGTAAATCCGGGATCACGGAAATGAATGTGTGTGTCAACAAGTCCTGGAGAAATCATAAGTCCTGCAGCATCAAGCTCATCCTCTCCATTTTCAGGTGTCAGAGTTCCGGCATCTGCGAGTGTCTGGATCAGACCGTCTGTGATGCGAAGGTCGACAAGACGTTCTGTATCAGATGCAGGATCAATTAGAAAACCATTTTTTATAAGCATAATTCATCCTCCTTTTGCTGTTAAGTATACCGTATTTTTGATAGAGATTCAAATTTATTAGAAAATGTGTTATCATAAACGCACCGTAACATGAAAAAAAAGAGGGCAGAAAGGTTATCTTTGAATTTTACCGGATCCAGACAATCGTTCTGCGGAAAGAAGGAGTAAATGAAAGAATACGATTATCTGATTGTCGGAGCAGGTCTTTATGGAGCTGTCATGGCACATGAATTAAAGAAAAAAGGGAAGAAATGTCTTGTGATTGACCGAAGAGATCATATTGCAGGAAATATTTACTGTGAGGACATAGAAGGAATCCATGTACATAAATATGGTGCTCATATTTTCCATACGTCTGATAAAAAGATATGGGATTACATGAATCAGTTCGCGGAATTTAATAATTACATCAATTCACCGGTAGCAGTTTATAAAGATGAACTTTATAACCTGCCATTTAATATGAATACATTCAGTAAGATGTGGAATATCCGTACACCGCAGGAAGCAAAAGAGATTATTGAAAAACAGCGCAAAGAGACAGGAATCACAGATCCACAGAATCTGGAGGAACAGGCACTTTTTCTTGGCGGAAGAGATATCTATGAGAAGCTGATCAAGGGTTATACAGAGAAACAGTGGGGAAGAAAGTGTACAGAACTTCCGGCATTTATTATTAAACGTCTGCCATTCCGCTTTGTTTACGATAATAACTATTTCAATGACAGATATCAGGGAATTCCGGTTGGCGGTTATACAGCAATCGTTGAGAAGATGCTGGAAGGGACAGAAGTTCGTACAGGGATTGATTTCTTTGAATTCAGAAAAGAGAATCCGGAGATTGCAGAGAAGATTATTTTTACAGGGATGATCGATGAATATTTTGGATATCAGCTGGGAGCATTGGAGTATCGTTCTGTCAGATTTGAGACAGAAGTTCTTGATTGTGAGAACTATCAGGGAAATGCTGTTGTCAATTACACAGAGCGTGAAGTTCCGTATACAAGAATTATCGAGCATAAGCATTTTGAGTTTGGCAAACAGGAGAAGACAGTTATTTCCAGAGAGTATTCATCAGAATGGAGTGTTGGCATGGAGCCATATTATCCGGTAAATGATGAGAAGAATAATACATTGTTTGAAGAATACAAGAAGCTTGCAGAAAAGGAAGAAAATGTAATCTTTGGCGGACGACTGGGAGATTATAAATATTATGACATGGATAAAGTTGTTGCCGCAGCTCTTGACAGACTGGAAGAATTCAATTAATATGAGAGTCACACTTCAGTCGTTCTGACTGAAGAATCAGGAAAGATTCTGAAGAGTAGTTCGTATCAGATTCTGATAATTTTCAATTGGACAGGTATTGTATCGTGTGCGGTGTGGGGCCGCACACGTTTAGATGACAGATTGCAGTAGAATTAAATATGGAAAAAATGTATGAAGTACTTCGCTTCGTGGAAAAAGGAACCGAATGCCAGCCAAGTATCGATTGCCTGCAGGGAGAACTTTTGATTTATTATCTGCGGGATAATACACAGTTGGATAAAGCGGTGTTGTTTGAATGGTTCCGACAGATTGCCGGGGAAATAAGAAAGTACCAGCAGTCGAAACGCGGGCAGAATTATCGATGTCTGACGCCGTATAGTATTGTTGTGACAGAAGAAGGAGAATTGCTGCTTTTAAATCCGGATGCACAGGAAAATGAATTTGTTATGAAGAAGATGCAGCAGAAAGCGGTGAGAAGTCATTTTATCCGCCCGACAGCGTCAGGAAGCAAGAAGAATTGTTCGGTAGATTTGTTCGGATATGGTAAAATTTTGCAGTTTTTACTGGCATATACAGAGCAGATCCCGGAACTTAGCAGAAGTGAAGAACGCAGATTGGAGAGGATCATTGAACGTTGTACCGATGGCGGAAGACGGCATTATGATAAGATCAGCCAGGTGATACGTGATCTTCCGGAGGAACGCGAGGAATGGAATCCGGAACAGAAGCTAAAATTTCGGAATGTCAAACTGGCGGTTCTTTTATTTGCTACCGGGGCAGTAATTGCGGCAGCAGGAATCGGGATGAGCCGAGGAAGAGAAGGCAACAATACAGTTTTGAAAAGTGAAACAGCAGTGCAAGATCAGAAACCAGACGATGCAGAAAAAATACCGGGGGAACGCAGTGAAACTGAACAGGACAGAAAAAAAGCATTGGAAGATATGAAATGGGAGAAAGAGATGGAAGAACAAGTTCAGGAGATTCTCGAATCGGTCAAAGCATGTGAAAAAAAGATAGAAGAAATGACGAAAGAAGAGAATAACGGGGGAAACAAGGAAGAAACAGAGCAAACGGCAGAACAGCAAACAGAGGAAATTGCGGAAAAATCTGTAGAAGAGGAAATACAACAGGAAACGAAACAAGAAGTGATAAATGATCCGGTTGTTCCGGAATAAGAAAAAAGTCTCCATAAAAGGGAGGATGCCGGGTAACCATTTACTGGTTCCCGGCATGTATTATGAAAAAGTTTATTCAAAGTTTTTTGTGTTTTCCTTTGATGCTTATAGTATATGTGAGAGAAATGAAGAAAAAGTGATAAGAAGATGAAAGATTTTTAAATGATAAATGAACAAATTATGAACGACAGATGTAGTTGAAAATAACGGTTTAAAAAAGAATAGCAGTGTGGTATTCTACATCTAAGGAGAACTTCGGAAGTTACTGTTCACTCCCGTGTCAATC
>OGDP01001362.1_pt1 | contig 16144 bp, 16 predicted proteins | sample 1570441 | NCBI WGS metagenome assembly OGDP01 (sample SAMEA2581961, study PRJEB24529) | metagenome | biome: Human gut stool | place: China | collected 2011
TCGGCGCTGACTTGTAAATTTTTCTGTAGAAAGAGAATGTCCCCCTTCTTCCGTCGCATAGAGAAACCTTATATCTAAAACAACTCCCCCGCAAATCCGTCCCATTTGCCAAACCCAAAGGCTCCCAGCCCCGCAGTTAACCAGCAATTTATAAAGTTTTGAGATACTCTACAATACTTGTCACACTGTTGGCACCATCCGCCACCGCGGTCACAATCTGACGCAGCTTCTTAGTGCGGACATCTCCTGCCACAAAAAGCCCCGGCTGCTCCGTCACCCCGTCTTCTCCGGCACGCACATAGCCATGATCTAAATCCAGCACAGAAACCACCGCATCGGTCTGCGGATTCATACCAACTGCGATAAAGATACCGCTGACCGGCAGTTCTTTTTCTTCTCCTGTTCCGGTGTTTGCGATTACCAGATGATCGACCATCTGCTCCCCACAGATTTCTTTCACCACGGTATCCGGCAGGAAGGTGATCTTCGGCTCATTTGCCACCTGTTCCTGCAGTACCTTCGTACCACGCAGTTCCTGTCTGCGGTGAATCAGATACACTTTTTCACATCCGGCTGCCAGATACAGGGCATCTTCCAGTGCCACATCTCCACCGCCGACAACCGCCACTGTCTTGTTACGGAAAAAAGCTCCATCACAGGTTGCACAGTAAGACACCCCGGCTCCTGCCAGTGTTTCTTCTCCCGGCACCCCGAGTTTCCGGTGTCCGGCTCCAGTTGCCAGCAGTACCGTTTTTGTCTCATAGACGGTTCCGGAAGCACCGGTGATTTTCCACGTTCCGTCTGTATTTTTCTCTACGTTATCCACTTCATCGCTGATGAACGGAACCTCCAGTGCCTTTGCATGCTGCTCAAATTTCTGCGCCAGATCAAACCCATTGGTTTCCGGCAGCCCCAGATAATTGTCTACTTCCTGTGTGTAAATCATCTGTCCGCCGCCCATCGGCTCTTTCTCTAAAACAACCACATCCAGACAGGCGCGCTTTGCGTAAACAGCTGCCGAAAGACCTGCCGGACCGCTTCCTATAATGACTAAATCGTACATGTTATTCCTCCTGATTTTCAAAAAAATCTATTTCATAAATAATGGCATTTTTATTCTTTCCTATTTTACCATACCCCTATACAATGCGCTATTTTCTTTTCTCCAATAATAACAAAATATGCTCCTTTTACAAAAATTTTACGTGATTTTGGGTTGAAAAATCCATTTACAAATGCTACCATAACCAAGGATTTAAATCCACAATCATAAAAATCTGAGTAATGGAGGTGAAATTCATGGACAGTAGCGATAGTTTTGGGCGAAGTAGACATTTGAATGCCGATGCTTTTTTCACTGGCAAAATTATCGTTTTCACTGGAAAATGAATTTTGCCGATTCATGATGTTTAAAGCACCGGTAGGTGCTTTTTTTGTGCCTGAATATATAAAACTGTATACCTGAGCCCTTTTCTATTGTGCATATCCGCAGCATGATGTAGCTTTTGTTGCACATGATGACTGCACACAAGGAAAGGAGAATTCATATGAACAAGAAATATTTAGAGCTTACAAAGCTGATCCGAAGCAAACAAAATGACCATGAAATCTTAAAATGCTTATCTAATTATCACGAAAACGACATTGCCGATATGCTTACGGTTATGACTCCAAAAGAAAGGAAACGTATTTATACGCTTCTGGAGCCACAGAAGATTGCGGAAATCTTCGCATATCTGGATGAACCGCAAATCTACTTTGCCGAACTCTCCGTCAAAGATGCCGCCAAAGTAGTTTCCCTGATGGATTCCGATGATGCCGTTGACGTCCTCGAAACGCTCGACGATAAAAAGAAATATGAAATCGTGGAAACCCTGGACAAAGCAGCCATAAAAGATGTAAAAATGCTGCTTTCCTATGACGATGACGAAATCGGAAGCTGCATGACAACCAACTACATCTGTATTCCAAAGGGACTTTCCGTCCGTCAGGCAATGAGCGAACTGGTCCGTCAAGCCGGAACCAATGACAATATTTCAACCATTTATGTACTGGATGAATCTTTGAAATTTGCCGGTGCTATTGATCTGAAAGATCTTATTATTGCAAGAAAACATGATGTGCTTGACGATATTATCGTCCGCTCCTATCCATCGGTAACCGATCACGAAAAAATTGATGACTGCATGGAAAAAATCATGGATTATTCGGAAGATTCCATTCCTGTCCTGTCGCAGGACGGTCATATGCTCGGTGTTATTACATCCGAAGATATCGTAGAGATGGTTGACAATGAGATGGGGGAAGACTACGCAAAACTGGCCGGCCTCACCGCCGAAGAAGATCTCAAAGAAACCACTGTACAAAGCATGAAAAAACGTCTCCCATGGCTCATCATCCTGCTGTTCCTCGGGATGATCGTTTCCTCTGTTGTAGGTGTCTTTGAGCATGTTGTGGCTGTACTTCCGATTGTAATCTGTTTCCAGTCTCTTGTGCTTGACATGGCCGGGAACGTTGGTACCCAGTCTCTGGCAGTTACCATCCGCGTCCTGATGGATGAAACACTCACCGGAAAACAAAAACTTTTCTTACTGGTAAAAGAAATGAAAATCGGTCTTTTAAATGGTGGAATCCTTGGTATTATGGCACTTGCACTGCTTGGCATCTACATCCACCTGTTTAAGGGATACACCTGGATCGGAGCATTTGGCATCTCTGGCTGCGTCGGCATCTCGCTTCTCGTGGCAATGGTGATCTCAAGCCTCGTAGGTACTGTGATTCCCATGTTTTTTCATAAGATAAAAATTGATCCTGCGGTTGCATCCGGTCCACTCATTACAACCGTCAATGACCTTGTGGCTGTTGTGACTTATTACGGTCTGGCATTTTTGTTACTGATCATGTAAAAAGATAATCTTTGCACCATACTACCGAAAAATGCTGCCTGACAACAATATGTTACAGGCAGCATTTCTATTCAACAATTTCTAAGCTGCATAGGAGATATCGCTTACGCGAGATACCCCAGATAGAAAATCTATCCGCAGACGGATACCCTTTACTGAATAACCAGTTCTTCAATCGTCACATTTTTCTCTTTGTCAATGTCAAAAGCTTTAAGCACCGGCTGATCCATATCCATCAGGGAAAGAATCAAGTAATTGACCGTCGGATCATACGCCAGACGCTTATCTTCCTCGGACGGACGTGACGGTGATTCCGGATGGGAATGCCAGTTGCCAAGCGGTACCAGATGGTTTGTGCGCATATCTTTAACTGCGGCAAGCTGTTCCTTCGGGTTCATGGAAAAATGCTCATTGGTGTGATCCACATTCTCCAGAAGGTACACCTTCTCGATGATCTTTTTGTCACCGTCTTTGGTGCCTGCAATCAGACCACATGCCTCTTCCGGAAGATTTTCCTTCGCATGAGCTAAGATTTTTTCATAGTCTGCTTTTTTCATGGTAAGCATAAAATTTTCCTCCTTACCTCTTTCAATGATCCGGGCACTCGATCTGCTCGTAATCAATCAGTTCTGTGATGGTCGGATGATCGCCACAGATTGCACACTTATGATCTGCCTTTGGCAGTTTGATCGTGTGGAATTCCATCTTTAACGCATCAAAAGTCAGAAGCTTTCCGGTTAAGAGATCGCCAACACCGATCAGGTACTTGATGGCTTCCATCGCCTGTAAGGATCCGATGACACCGCCCATTGCGCCGATGACCCCTGCCTGCTTACAGGTCGGAACTGCATCCTTTGGTGGTGGATTCTTGAATACACAACGATAGCATGGTCCTTCTCCCGGAACATAGGTCATGAGCTGACCCTTAAAACGGATAATTCCTGCATGGGAAAATGGTTTCTTTGCCATAACACAGGCATCGTTGATTAAGAATTTTGCCGGGAAATTGTCAGTTCCGTCGATGATAAAATCATAATCCTTGATCAAATCCATAATATTTTCAGAAGTAATAAACTCACGGTATGTATTTACCGTTACATCCGGGTTCATTGCATTCATGGTCTCTTTTGCAGATTTTACTTTTGCTTTTCCTACATCTGCGGTGCCGTGAATGATCTGACGCTGTAAGTTGGACAGATCCACTTCATCTGCATCGACAATACCGATGGTTCCCACACCGGCTGCGGCAAGATACATTGCTGCCGGTGCACCGAGTCCGCCTGCACCGATAATCAAAACTTTTCCGTTGAGGAGCTTTTTCTGACCCTTCACACCAACCTCCTGCAGGATGATGTGACGGCTGTAACGCTCCATCTGCTCATTGGTAAATGCCATTAGAAGCTTCCTCCTCCCATGAAGTATAAGAATTCAACTACATCGTTTTCCTTTAATGTAACGTTCTCGAGATCATGATTTTCTACGAAATCATCGTTTACGGTAACGGTCACATATTCCGGATTCTCCACTTTCTCGTCAACAACGAGCTGTGCCAGTGTTGTTCCCTCTTTAATCTCTTTTACGTTTCCTGCGATTGTTACTTTCATCGGTAACTCCTCCTAAATATATTTTTTCACAATTTCTTCCAGTTCCGGTTTCTTAATCAGACCGCGCACACGCTCTGCTTCCTTTCCATCTTTGAAAAACAGGATGGTCGGAGAAACCATAACGGAATACTGTTCTGCCAGTTCCCCGTCAAAATTTGCATTGACTTTGACCACTTTTAAGCGATCCTCATAATCATCTTCGATATCGCCAAGAATCGGTGACATCTGTTTGCACGGAATGCAGGAATCGGAATAAAACTCCACCAGTACCGGTGTAGAAGCCTGCAAAACCTCCGCTTCAAAATTATCTTTACTTACTCTTGCTGCCATGCGCTTAACCTCTCTTGTCTACTCTTCGAGTTTCTTTACAATAAGGTCATAAGTTCCATCTTCATTGTCGATCAGCTTTAATACCTGCTGTCCCTCTTCCTTGAAACTTCTCGGTACGTTCTGCACCGGCTCTCCATCATTCATATGTACGGAAAGCACCTGTCCGATCTCTAACTCTTCCATGGCCACCTTTGCCTTGACAAACGTCATTGGGCAGACCACATCCGTAATATCTACAGTTTCATCAATTGTAAAATCAGCCATTGTATGCCTCCTTTATCTTCTCTTCAAATTTATCAAGTCCCACTCTCTCGAGTGTCATGCGGAAACGCTCTCCCGGATTGGCATTGTCATCAAAGAACTGGATTGCCGCATCGGTAATGCGGAATAACTGTTCCTCGGATGTCACAAGCGGAAGATAATTCTCGCCCTTGTATACGCGGTTTCCAAACAGTCCACCGAAAGATACCTCAAATGCAGGTGTCGCTTTCCATGCATCGGTCGGACAGGCCTTTACACAGCGTCCGCAGTTGTTACATTTTTCCTCATTGAGAACGATTTTTCCGTCCACGGTACTGATTGCATCCACGCGGCAGGTCTTCTCACAGATCCCACAGTTGATGCAGGCTGCTTCCTCCCATTCCACAATAGATGCACCCTTGATTCCGACATCATTTTCTTCTGCCTTTAAGCAGTTGTTCTGGCATCCGGTTACACCAAATTTAAACTTATGCGGAAGTTCTCTTGCAAAATAACGCTCATCCAGTTTTTTTGCAATATCATAACTGTCAATATTTCCACTAGGGCATACCGCCGATCCCTGACAGGCTGTAATCGTACGGACACGCGGTCCACACACGCCCGGCTTACATCCCCCGGTTGCCAGCACTTCCTTAACTTCTTCTACATCGTCAAGTTTAATAAATGGGATTTCCACACTCTGACGGGAAGTCAGATGTACGTGTCCGTCTCCGTATTTTTCTGCAACCTTTGCGATAATCTGTAAATTCTCTGCTGTAAGATTTCCACCTACCACAGCCAGCCGCAGGGAAAAATTATTTTTTTGTTTCTGGCGCATAAATCCGCCTTTTTTCAATGTAGCATAATCAACAGCCATTACTCTCTCCTTTAAACCTTGTGTATTTTTCTTTGTTTATCCGGCGGTATTTTGGATTGCTGCTGTAAAATCCTGCTTCAGATCTTCGATATCCTCAATACCGACACTTATTCTTATCATATCATCAAATACGGCAGCGTCAATCTTTTCCTGCTCGGTTGAGTGTGCCGCCAGTGTGGATTCCGGATGCACGATCAGTGTCTTGGTATCTCCGATGTTGGATACGATCTGTGGAATCGTCAGCGCATTCATGATTGCAAAAGCGCGTTCCTTGCTTCCCACGCGAATGGTTAAAATTGCTCCAAATCTTCCATCCAGCAACTGCTTTGCCACACCGTTCCACGGACTCGATGCAAGTCCCGGATAGTTTACGCTGATTCCCGGAATGGTTTCCAGATAAGCCGCAAGCTGCATTGCGTTGTCACACGCCCGCTCCATACGAAGCCCCAGTGTCTCCATACCAAGCAGATTATAGTATGCAGTCTGCGGCGCCATACAGGCTCCCATGTTGCGGAACAATCCGTTTCTCAGTTTTGCAGTAAAGGCAAATTTTGCAAACTTTTTATAGTCCTTCATACCCGGATACCGCCCCAGCTCCCATTTGAATCTTCCCGCATCGGTGATCACACCACTGATGGCACTGCTGTTGCCGTTGATGTATTTGGATGTGGAATTGATTACGATGTCTGCGCCAAGTTCGAGCGGACGAACGAGAAACGCGGTAGCTACCGTATTGTCGATCATGAGCGGAAGATTGTGCCGCTTTGCGATCTCTGCAAGTTCCGGGATGTCGGTCACATCCAGCTTTGGATTTCCAATCGTCTCCGCGAAGATGACTCTCGTCTTATCCGTGATCTTGGATTCGAGATCTTCCAGATCATTCGTATCTGCAAAAATTGTTGTAATCCCAAACGCTTCCAGATCGTGGTAAAGATCAATCGTTCCTCCATACAGGCTGGTGCTTGTGATGATCTCATCACCACTTCCTACGATATTCAGAAGGGCATTGGTAATTGCCGCCATGCCGGATGCACAGGCAATGGATGCCACACCTTTTTCCAGAACCGTCATGCGTTCTTCAAATGCTGCGATGGTCGGGTTATTGATTCTTGTGTAAGAATATCCAGCAGCTTTGTTGTGAAACAGCTTCTCATGCTGCTCTGCCGATGGCTGAAAGAAAGCACTGGACTGGTACACCGGGGTAAGTGTGGCTCCGGTCACCGGATCTCCGGTTTTTGTACCATGTAGTAGTTCTGTGTTGAATCCCATTTCATTTCCCCTAATTCATACTTATCTAATAGGTTTAATATGTTATAGTTAATATACCGCAATCATACCCTATTGTCAACCTTTTATTTCCACTTATTTTTCCGGCAAAAAAATCCCCGCTGGTGAAAACCAGCAGGGATTCCATTCTCATAATAAAATTATTATTCTGTCCAGTGCTCATCCTTAAATACGATGCGGCGGTAAGTCTCAAAATCAACCCACTTATTAAAGAAGTTCTCAGAAATCTCACTGCCCTCTGCGGAAAGCTCCTTCTTGAACGCATCCACATCTGCGGCACTTGTTACATGAACTGCAAATCCACGGCCGTTGATGACAGGCACATCGTTGTATGCAAAGTCAGCAAGCGGAATAATTGCAGTAACCTTCTGGTCACGGATGGATACCGCTACCTGCTCACGCAGAACAACCACATCAAAGCTGTCCGGATACTGATACGTCTCACCCTTGACCGGAATCACATCACCGATCGTGTAAGTTTTATCGGAAGGCTGTACCTTAAAGACGTTCATAGCCTCAAGGTCATAGTAATATTCCTCGAAGATATCTCCGTTTGCCTTGAGATTTCCGTGGGCAAATGCGCATTTTAAGTCTTTCGTCTCATCGAGCGTTGGATTTTCCACAACACCACATGCGGAGGTCATGTTGGAAATACGGTCGATCAGGATCAGTTCTCCCAATGTCTTATGCTTTGCAAAAGCATCAATGACGATCTCTTCCTGCAATACCAGATCGCAGACCGCAATCTCGTTCTTGCGCAGGCGGCCAACCGGAATAAATTCACCGGTGTTGACATCAATCTTGTACTGGATATTCTTTAAGATACCCGGAATCGTACGTGTACCGAGTTTTACGAGATAATCTTTGCCGACGGTCAGTTCCTCATCGTCCATCCAGAGGATTGTTGCGGTAAATTTCTTGCTGACCGGAAGCTTCGTATCTTTTGCGAGAACACATCCGCGGGATACATCCACTTCCTTGTCAAGCTGGATGGTAACTGGACGGCCTGCATCTGCAGTCTGTGCATCTTTATCTCCGACTAAAATGCTCTTTACTTTTGCATGCTCATTGCTTGGCAGAGTCACGATTGTATCACCGACCGATACAGCGCCACTCTCGATCTGTCCCTGGAAACCACGGAACGTGTGATCCGGACGGCAGACACGCTGTACCGGCATATAGAAGCCTTCTTCCTGCTTCTTTTCGCTCACATCGATATTCTCTAAGTAAGCAAGCAGTGGCTCCTGCGTGTACCATGGCATATTGTCGGAATGGGTGGTGACATTGTCACCCTCGGTTGCAGATACCGGAATGATCTTGACACTTGCTAAATGCAGTTCCTTGGAAAGTTCCTGAATTTGGTCAACGATCTCCTTGAAACGCTCCTCACTGTAATCGACAAGATCCATCTTATTTACAGCAAATACAAAGTAACGGATTCCCATCAGTGCACAGATTCTGGCATGTCTTCTGGTCTGTACGAGCACGCCCTGCTTTGCATCCACAAGGATAACAGCAAGGTCTGCAAAGGATGCACCGACTGCCATGTTTCTTGTGTACTCCTCATGTCCCGGAGTATCTGCCACGATAAAGCTTCTCTTTTCGGTTGTAAAGTAACGGTATGCCACATCAATGGTGATACCCTGTTCACGCTCTGCCATCAGTCCGTCCAGAAGGAGGGAATAATCAATCGCACCGCCGCGGCTTCCTACTTTGGAATCCAGCTCCAACGCTTTCTCCTGATCTGCGTAAAGCAGTTTGGAATCGTATAAAATATGTCCGATCAGTGTGGACTTTCCATCGTCTACACTACCGCAGGTAATAAATTTCAATAATCCGCTCATTTTAGAAATAACCCTCCCTCTTTCTTCGTTCCATGCTGCCGGCTGCCTCGTTGTCAATGACACGGGTGGTCCGCTCAGACTCTACAGCACTCAAGGTCTCGTCAATAATCTCATCTAATGTGGTCGCGTTGGATTCGATTCCACCGGTCAGTGGATAGCATCCCAAGGTACGGAAACGCACATTCTTGTATTCAATTTTCTCACCCGGACGAAGTTTCAGACGATCATCATCCACCATGATAATCTGTCCGTCACGCTCAATCACCGGACGCTTTGCTGCAAAATACAGCGGCACGATATCGATGTTTTCTCTCTTTATGTACTCCCAGATATCCGTCTCAGTCCAGTTGGAAATCGGGAACACACGAATACTCTCACCCTTGTTGATCTTGGAGTTATAAAGTTTCCACATCTCCGGTCTCTGGTTCTTCGGGTCCCATGCATGATTCTCATTACGGAAAGAGAAAATTCTCTCTTTTGCACGGGATTTTTCCTCATCACGACGTCCGCCGCCGAATGCTGCAGTAAATCCGTATTTATTCAACGCCTGTTTTAATGCCTGTGTCTTCATGATGTCGGTGTACTGGCTGCCGTAATCAAACGGATTGATGCCACGCTTTACACCGTCCTCGTTGATATACTCGATCATGTTAATCCCAAGTTTCTTTGCCGTCTCATCACGGAACTGAATCATTTCCTTGAATTTCCATGTCGTGTTCACATGTAAAAATGGGAATGGCGGCTTCTCCGGATAAAATGCTTTCATGGCAAGATGAAGCATTACCGAACTGTCCTTTCCTATGGAATAAAGCATTACTGGTTTTTCACACTCTGCCGCTACCTCACGGATAATGTAGATTGCTTCCGCTTCGAGTGCATCAAGATGAGATAATTGACTCATGATCTTCCTCCTTAATATTTATTCGAATCCTTTTTATTCACAACAATTGTTTCTATTGTACCATCTGTTTTTTTAATTCGCCAGTGTAACAGATCTCCTTCCGTATGAACGGTCATCTGGCTTCCCATGCCGCCGATGTCGGCACCCAGGTAATAGGAAATTGCCTCAAACGGACACTCCTTGATACAGGAGGCGCATCCCCAGCAGTCCTTCGGATACCGGATCACGGCTTTTTTGTCTTCGCCGCGCACGATCAGGCTTCCCGGACAGACATCCAGACATTTTCCACATGCCCTGCATTTCATGGAATCAATCGCGATGCTCATAGGTTTCTCCTCCTTTCACCAGATCTCTGCGGATCATCGTAATCTGGTCCCCGTTCTTTTTCGAGTTTACATAGCAGAGCCATGCATCACTCTTCTCCGGATAATCCAGATTCTCCGCGAAACTGTGCCAGCGTGTCTCCTTGCGTGCACGCAGATGTGCGATCACCGTCAAGCACACAGTCAGGCGTTCTTTCAGCTCATAGATAAACATCAGTTCATGCATATCGGCTGCCGCAAGTCCTTTTGCAAGGATCTGCAGTTTCTTTATTTTTTCTTCCGCCATGGCAAGCTGCTTTTCGTTGAACTGGTAATGGGTTCCGATTCCGCCTGCATACTGGTCCATGACTTTCTGCATGGCTTCCTCGAGTTCCTCAACGGTAAATGCCGGGTCCTGCTTTGTGAGAAATGCATCATACTCGGCAATTTTATTTTCAAGAACCGCTTCTTCATCAGAAGCCGCCGTATCTGCCACCTGTTCTTCGTTTAATTTCTGCACGATGGAATGGGCTGCGATCTCGCCCTCCACCAGTGCGCCGGTTACATATTTCTGTGGACAGCCGCCTGCCACATCTCCGGCAGCATAGAGTCCGTGGATCGTTGTCTCTCGTTCGGTGTCTACCCAGTAACCGCTGGCGGTATGACCACCTACGATGTACGGCTCGGTTCCCTCGATTTCCACGTTCTGTTCGCTTGGATTTTTCCCGGATTCCACCCACTTGAGTGTCTGTCCCGGCGCCATGTTTAAGTATGCTTTTAAGAGCGATTCATCCTGTTCTGCGGAGATGCCCTCGGTGCGAAGATAACATGGTCCGCGTCCCTGTACATTTTCTTCAACAGTTCCGTACACACGCTGGGAAGTAGTCAGACCGTATTTTGTCTCATACACTTCTCCGTGTGCGTTGATCTGCTTTGCTCCGACACCCTGTGCAATCGTTCCGGTCGGAGCGATCGTATCTTTACAGCGCAGGGCGATAAAGCGCATCTCAAATGTGGTCATCTCGGCTCCAGCTTCCATTCCCATGGCATATCCGGCACCGGTGTTAAACGGCGGATACCACATTTTATGACGGGAAAAACCCGGATTGTTCGGGCGGTAAAGTCCTGCGGCTCCTCCGGTTGCGATCAGCACTTTTTTTGCGCGGATCTCGTAGGCCGTACCGTCTGCAATGGAAAAACCGACGGCTCCTTCGATCTTATTATTGTTTACCAGATAATCGGTAATGTTTAACTGGTTGATGACGGTCACATCGTCTAATTTGCTGACAGCATCTGCAAGAAGCGGCTTGAAGTTTTCGCCGTTGATCTTGCCACATACTCGCCGTTTTCATCTTTTAAGATGACCAGACCAAGCTGTTCCATTTTGGCGGTCACACGGTTGAGTCCTTCGGACATGGTCAAAAGCAGATCCGGCCGGACGATGCCGTCGGCATCTTTTGTGGCGTAGTCCACGTAATCCTGCGGAACATGACCTTTGGTGATATAGGCATTGAGCGCGTTGACTCCGGCTGCCAGACAGCCGCTGCGCTTGATGTTGGCTTTTTCTGCTATGATTATGGAATAATCGGATTGTTCACGGATGGTCATTGCCGCGTAGCAGCCTGCTGTGCCGCCGCCGATGATGAGGACATCCGTATGGAGTATTTTTTTTCCCTCGATTTTCATAAGTAATCCTTCCTTGTGATTAAATGTAGAAGACCTCGCCTTCCTGCATTTCCTTATTTTCTACAAGATAGGTCTGGTTTTCATCAAATATATACAGGCGGTAAATTAAGACATATACCTGTTCTCCAATTTCAACCGGATCTTTTTCAAGTGAGCGCTCGGTGACGATCGGGATACCTCCCACATCAACGACAACATCCAGATGATTTCCTCGGAATATCACATCTTTTACGATTCCACGCTCGGCGGCACTCATGTGCTGCGGTGGCTCGCTTCTGGACATGCGGACAAATTCCGGACGGATAACTGCGTGGGTTGCGCCCTCGACCGGATCAAATCCAAGCAGACGCTCATAATGCTCTACGATCGAGGAACGGCCGATAAACTGTGCCACGAACGGGGTGTCCGGTGATTTATAAATTTCCATCGGCGTTCCCATCTGCTCGATATGTCCATGGTTTGTGATGATAATCTCATCGGCCACCTCGACGGCTTCATCCTGATCATGGGTGACAAAAATGCTTGTAATGCCAAGCTTTACAACCATCTCGCGAAGCCAGTTGCGAAGTTCGGTGCGGACTTTTGCATCGATTGCCGCAAACGGCTCATCGAGAAGAAGTACCTGCGGATTCGGTGCCAGTGCGCGGGCAAATGCCACTCGCTGACGCTGCCCACCGGACAACTGGTTCGGATAACGCTTTTCCATTCCGCTTAATCCGGTCAGTTCCAGCAGTTCGGTCACGCGCTTTTTGATTTCTTTTTTCGGCACCTTGGCAAGTTCGAGACCAAAAGCTACGTTGTCGTAGACGGTCATATAACGGAACAATGCATAGTTCTGAAAAACAAAACCGATGCCTCGTTTTGCCGCCGGCACATCGTTGACACGCTGCCCGTCAATATAGATATCGCCGCTGTTTGGTGTCTCAAGCCCCGCGATCATGCGAAGCAGTGTGGTCTTTCCGCTTCCGGAAGGTCCAAGCAGTGCGACTAATTTTCCTTTTTCAATGCCAAAGCTGACATGGTCGGAAGCCCGGAAGTTTCCGTAATTTTTACAAATATCTCTCATTTCCACGTACATAGCCTGACTCCTTACTGTATGCCTTTACTGTTTTTGCTTCTGTATTCAAAAATGTTTCTGAGTATCAGCACGATCACCGCAATAATGACCAGAATGGAAGATACCGCAAATGCGGAGGTGATGGAAGTATCCGTCCCCGACATATATAAGGCATCAATCTCCAGCGGCAGGGTAAATGTCTGCCCTCTGGTCTTTGAGAGTGCATTGACTGCTCCAAACTCGCCTAACGCACGCGCCGTACATAAAATGATACCATAGATCAGTCCCCATTTCATCTGGGGAAGGGTAATTTTCCGGAAAATCGTAAATCCCCCGGCTCCCATCAATGCTGCAGCCTCTTCTTCGTCTTTGCCCTGTGCATTTAAGATCGGGATGATCTCACGCGATACAAACGGGAAAGTGACAAAAATTGTGGCAAGCACCACACCCGGTAACGCAAACGTAATGCGGATGTTTGTTCCGAAAAACTGGTTAATCGCCCGGATTGCCGGATACGTCCAGCCGAGTCGTCCGAAGGTCATCAAAAAGGCAAGACCTACAATGACGGGAGAGATCGAAAACGGGATATCGATCAGCGTGGCAAGCACCTGTTTCCCACGGAAAGAAAACTTTGTCAGAAGCCATGCCGCCATGATTCCGAAAAACGTATTGACAACTACCGCGATCACAGTTGCAAGCAATGTAACCAAAAGAGCCGAACGCACATATTCGGTTGTGACCGCCTGTATGTAAAAAGCAAATCCTTCTTTCAATGCACTGAAGAGAATCGAAAACAGGGGAAGAATCAGCATAACAAATATGAAAAGAACGCTGATGGCTATTAAGATGTATTTCGTACTTTTCTTTTGTTCCATAAAAACGAACTTCCTTTCTTAAAACAAACTGGCTGGTTTCCCGTTGTACTTACACATTGTTGGTTCTGGCTGCCTGTTTCATCTGTACGATATTCACAGCAAGCAGTAAAACAAACGATAAAATCAACATTACCAGCGCGATTGCCGTGGCACTCGCATAATCAATATACCCAAGCTTCTGCATGATCACATAGGAGATCACCTGCGTATGTTCCCTTGCACTGTTTCCGGATATGTAAATGACACTTCCGTACTCACCAATCCCTCTGGCAAAGGCAAGCCCAAATCCGGTTAAAACCGGGGGCATCATCTCCGGCAGAAGCACTCTGCGGAAGGTCTGAAACCGGTTGGCTCCAAGCATAAATGCCGCTTCCTCATACTGTCCGTCGAGTTTTTCAAGCACCGGCTGCACGGCACGGATGACAAACGGAATTCCGACAAACACCAGTGCAATGACCAGTCCCAGATGTGTGTAGGATACTTTGATGCCAAGTTTTGCAAGCGGAGTCCCGAGGATTCCGTTTTCGGAATACATTTTGGAAAGTGTGATACCTGCTACCGAAGTCGGCAGTGCAAACGGAAGCTCAATACAGCCATCGAGGATACGTTTTCCCGGAAACTCATATCTTACAAGCACCCAGGCAATGATCACACCGAACACACTGTTTATAAGTGCCGCAATAAACGAACATCCGATGCTGGTCGCAAATGCATGCCGCACGGTCGGCTTCGTGATCAGGGACCAGAACTCTGCCGGACGCAGTTTTAATGCGGAAACCATCACAGATGCCAGCGGGATCAGCACAATCAGGGAAAGCATTGTCACTGTAATTCCCAATGTGAGGTGATACCCCGGTATCACACGTACTTTTTTTGTCTTATTCGTTGCCGTAGATTTCATCAAACATTGCTCCATCGTCAAAATAGTTCTTATATGCTTCGTTCCAGCCGCCGTAATCTTTGATCGTATATAATTTCACATTCAGGTCAAAACGGTCGGAAAATTCCTTCAGAATTGATTCATTGCTCGGACGGTAACCATACTCTGCCGCCAGCCGCTGCGCATCATCGGTGTACAGATAATTCAGGTACTCGCGGCTCACTTCCTGCGTGCCATTGGCATCTGCGTTGTCATCCACAATCGCCACACTCGGCTGTGCCAGAATACTGACACTCGGCGTAATCATCTCATATTCATCCGGATAACTTTTCATCGTGGTAATTGCCTCATTTTCCCACGCGATCAGTACATCCCCTTTCTGGTTTTCCACAAACGTGGTTGTGGAACCGCGCGCTCCGGAATCCATGACGGAAACCTGCGAGTAAAGTTTCTGCAGAAATGCTTTCTGTTCCTTCTCATCATCGGTCTGCTCCTTTATATAGGAAAGTGCTGCTAAAAAGTTCCAGCAGGCACCACCACTGCTCTTCGGGTCCGGGGTGATGATCTCGACCTTTTTATTTACCAGATCGTCCCAGTCTTTGATCTGTTTCGGATTGCCTTTCCGGACGAGGAAAACAATCGTCGAAGTGTATGGGGAACTGTCATCGGCAAATTCCTGTTCCCAGCCTTTTTCAATCAGTCCGGTCTGCTCGATCAGTGTGATATCATGCTCAAGTGCCAGTGTCACGACATCGGCGTTACATCCCTCCACGACGGAACGCGCCTGTGCACCGGAACCTCCGTGGGATTGAATAATATTCACTTCTTTTCCCGTTTTTTCCTTATAATATTTCTCAAACAGAGGATTATATGCTTCATAAAATTCTCTTGTCGGATCGTAGGAGACGTTGGTGATTGTCCATACATGACTCTTTTTGCTTCCGCATCCGGTACATCCAATCAACAGAATGGCTACCATGGACAGTACCGCTATTTTCTTTACCATTGAAAATGATTTTCGCTTCATGCTCCCGCCTCCCTTGACTTTCGTTTATCATACCCCTTAATTCCTATCATGTCAATAGGTATTGTAGGAATAATTTTCCTTTCTTTCTACGGTACCATGGAAAGATTGAATTTTGCTTGAATCTCAATGCCGGGATTTTTATGGACAATTAAATTGCTGGTTAACTGCGTGGTCTGGGACCTTTTGAGTTTCTTAAAAGGGACGGATTTGCGGAGATTGTTCTAAATATAAGTTTTTTCAATGCGACGGAAGAAGGGGGACATTCTCTTTCTCCAGAAAAATTTACAAGTTAGCTCTGGCGTTGGTTTCAGGTACGTGGAGTAAAGTT
>OGDP01001387.1_pt1 | contig 15887 bp, 13 predicted proteins | sample 1570441 | NCBI WGS metagenome assembly OGDP01 (sample SAMEA2581961, study PRJEB24529) | metagenome | biome: Human gut stool | place: China | collected 2011
GGCTTCGACCGCTTTTTTCATTTATCACTAGAGCGATAGGGAACTTACGACGAATGTTGAACGTTGGTACGGTGTTGATTCACAGGCTAACTCTTCCTTAACTTTCAGCGGTAATACACGCCTAAATCTCACTGGAACCTCACAAATTAGAGGAATTCGTGGCAACGGAGGAAACATTTCATTCAATGGAACATTATCAGTAACAGCTACTTCAACGACTAATAGCGTTATTGGAGCTGACGCATGGGATGGTTCCAAAATTAATTTTGCGGAGAACACAACGATTGTTGCTGAAGCAGGAGCCAATAACGGATATTTTGCCGTTGGCGTGAAAAATGGAAATCTTTCGAATTCTGAGATTAGGTTCTACGGTTCAACAACAAACATTACTGCCAAGTCAACAGGCAGTCGGGTTATTGCTGTTGAGAATTTTAATTCTCGTGGGGTTATTGACTTCAACGCTGATGCAACAACTATCATCGCTACGAATTCATCTTCTGCGGAATCTTACACACAAGGTGTTCTTGGGTATATGTCTACGACTAACTTCAATGGCAATACATCCATAGTAGTTAAGGGTGGAAATCAAGTGACCTATGGCATTGATGTCCAATGCGACCCTGATCTCCCTGTAGACACGATCGTGAACTTCAATGGTGCCCAAACGAGCATTGATGTGACTGGCTCTGGATATACATTTGCCGTCAGACCTTCTGGTACAACAGGTTCCATCAATTTTAACAGTCAAGATGTGATGATTAAGGCAACATCCGTAAACAACCTAGCAGCAGGTATTAATGCGCAGTATGGGGCCTATGCAAACTTTGCTCATAATCTCTCGATTGATGTTCAAGGAAAAACTGCTCAGGCAATCAGAAATGTGACATACGCTGGTCAATTCGGTGTTGTAAATGCTCAAGGAAATGTTGATATTTCAGCCAAAGGTAAAGAAGCTATTGGTATATTAACTGCAACATCTGGAACACCTACCACAGCTATTGAGAATCAAGGTACACACCTTAATGGCAAGACAACAATTAACGTCGTTTCCACGGAAGTCGGTGGTCAGGCATTCGGTGTTTTTGCCTCAAACGATGGGGCAACTACTGACACGTTTGCTCAAGTCGTCCTTAATGACGTCGATATTTCCGCTAGTGGTGTCGAGGGAACATTGAATAGTGGAGTTGTAGGTCAAGGTAATGCCATCATTACAATTGATGGCACAGCCAATGTTCAAGCTAGTGGTCAAGATGCTTTAGGTCTTCTGCTTCTTTAAAATTCCAAATTAAGCGTTAATGGGAACTCTTCTTTCAAGGGGGAAGGTATTGGTATTGGACTTGATCAAAACTCTAGCATCAATATCAAAGAAAATGCCTCTTTAACAACGAACACGATGGACAGTACAGGTACGACGACTCTAGGTGCAAAGAGCACATTGAGTGTTACGGGCGGTGTTGATACAGAATCTCACCTTGGCACCATCGAGGCTACGTCTTCTAATATTGAATTAGGGGCTGGCTCTTTTGACATGGCAAAACTAAGAGGAGAAGGTAGTAATAGTCTTATCTTTACCGATCTAGTTCATACGAATTCTGTTTCGATTGCTGAAAAGAATGGTAGCCTTCACTATGAAGGCTACATCACAATCTAATGACCAATACGAAAATGTACAACAAGCAGCTGATGCACTTCTTGGTATTGTTGAAATCACAACCGACAATGCAACAGATGGGAATACGTTAGAAATCGCTGCTGGTGATGTCAATAACGCTTTAACTGCTGAAGTTATTACGGATGAAAGTGGCAAATTAACACTTCAAAACGTTCAAGAACAATCGAACGTTAAACTAGACGCTTTCGGTTCTGTGACTTCGTTAACGGCCCTTAGTTTACGTCATGAAATGAATAGCCTATCTAAACGTATGGGCGAATTACGTGATTCCCCTGCTGGCGTTGGCGCCTGGGTTCGCTGTTACGGTTCCGAAATGGAATACGGCACTTTAGACATGACAGCTAAAAACAACTCAATCCAAATGGGTAGTGATTACACGATTGGCAATTGGAAGGTTGGTGCCGCATTAACTTACACGGATGGTGAAAGTCGCTACGATGGTGGTAAGGCCGATAATAAGGGTTACGGCGTTGCTATCTACGGTACGTGGTTTGTTCCATGTGGTGCTTGCATTGACTTAATAGCTAAATACAACCGTTTAGAAAATGATTTTGCATTAAGTGGCATGAACGGCTCTTACAACAGTAACGCTTATGGCGTAAGTGCAGAAACAGGTTATCGCTTTAACTTCATGGACGGTGGTCTATACGTTGAACCGCAAATTGGTTTAAGTTATAGCCGTATGAGCGGTGAATCGTTTACGACTTCTAACGGTGTCATCATTAACCAAGATGATTACGATAGCTTTATCGGTCGCATGGGTGTTCGTGCAGGCTTTAAATTCCCGAAGGATAAGGGAACCATCTATGCTCGAGTATCTGGAGTCTATGACTTTAACGGCGAAATCAATGGTACAGCGTCTAAGGGAGCGGCTTTCAATGCCATTGAAGAAGACCTGGGCGGTGCATGGTTAGAAATGGGGGTAGGTGCTAACTTCAACTGGACGAAAAACACTTATACCTACATTGACCTTGAACGTACCAATGGTGGAGAGGTAAAAGAAAACTATCGTTGGAACATTGGACTTCGTCACACGTTTTAATTGATTTTTAGATAATATTCTAACTTAACAACCCTGAGGGGGTAGCACATCCCAAATGTGTTATCCCCTATTTTCTTTCTGAATAACCGTATACATAGGTTATTAAGGCCTTGCAAAAATCACTGATTACAAAACCTACAATGCAAAAAGATTTATTCTTCAGGAAGGAATTTCATTAAAGTCTGCAGTTGAGAAATTCTCTTTTTCTTTTCGGTCGTTCTTATATACCTGCATCAAAACACCGAGAGGACCATCGAGTCGAGCTGGATTTTCTTTGACTTGAACAAGTTTCATAGCCATGCCCCAGTCAATCATTTGCTTGAGATAGGTGCGTAATTTGTCGGCTGTATGTGGTTTGGATTGCCAGATTTTAGACAGAATATTTTTTACCGTTTCGAATGTCAAACTTTCAACTCTAACTTCACCAAACTCTTGCAGTAAATTTTTGCGAAGTAAATACCAAGTATCCGAATAACCACGTTTATTGTGAATCCAGTAGTTTGCAGTCTGTTTTTCCTCAAGCCATTTAAGGGTTGATTATAGGGTGAGTCTGTCCACCATAGTGTCTACCAATAAGAGAGGTAATTCAACGTAATTTATCGTTATGTATTTTTATGGGAAAGTCTTGTATAAACGAGAAAAGCCTATGAAAATCATAGGCTTTTGCGTTCGAAAAACGTTGACAAGTGCTTCAACGTAATGAATTGTTGGCGGAGGAGGTGAGATTCGAACTCACGGAAGTTTTAAGGCTTCGACAGTTTTCAAGACTGCTGCATTCAACCGCTCTGCCACTCCTCCATAGGAAGGCTGAATTTTATACGAAAAGCACACAAAATTGCAATCTTTAGATTGAAATTTTCTGCATTATTTTTTTGTGTAACAATACTCATTAATAGATCAAATATTGATATACTTTAGACTGTTTTGTTAAGGTGTATCTATGCTTGCCTATATTCATAAATTATTAGAGACTCCGATTGATTCTTGGGGATTAATCTTTTTAGGAACAAGTCTTGCGCTTTTGATTTGTGTTCTGCTTTTGCTGACGAAGTCGAAAAAGGACGCTTCTGTCGAAGATTTAAACCGTGTGCTTTTGGATTTATCCAATGATAATCAATTAAAGATTCAAAATGCGCTCGGCAATCAAGGCTCTCAACTTCGAATGGAGTTGGATGCCAAGCTCAGCCATTTGAGTCAAGATCAACAACAGCAGTTTTTGGGCTTTGCCAAACTTATTCAAAACATGAGTCAACAAAGCACAACGCTTCAAACGCAAAACCGCCAAGAGGCCAATCAACAGTTGAGTTTAATGACGCAAAACATTGCCAAAGAACTCTCTGATATCCGTTCGACGTTGAATAACCAGTTGCAATCGCTTCAAGCCAATAATGATAAAAAGCTTGATCAAATGCGTACAACCGTTGAAGAAAAGCTTCAATCGACGTTGGAAACGCGCTTATCGGAAAGCTTTATGCAGGTGAGTAACCAGTTAAAGCAAGTTGAAAGTGGCTTAGGCGAAATGCGTGCGCTGGCCGGTCAAGTCGGGGAACTTAAACGCGTGCTCACGAACGTGAAAACTCGCGGTACGTTTGGTGAAGTGCAACTGAAAGCCATTTTGGATGAGATCATTCCGAATCGCTACGAAGAAAACGTGGCGACAATTCCAGGCAGTCCGGAGCGCGTTGAGTTTGCGATTCGTTTGCCGGGGCAAAGCAGTGACGAACCTGTTTTGTTACCGATTGACTCTAAGTTTCCGGTAGAAGACTATTTGCGAATTGAACAAGCGCGTGAAGAAGGCGTTGCCGAAGACATCGAAAAGTATTCCAAGGCGCTGGATACGCGTTTGAAGAACGAAGCCAAGAAGATTCACGAAAAATATGTGAGAGTTCCCTATACGACGGAATTTGCCATATTGTTTTTGCCGAGTGAATCGCTTTACGCTGAATGTTTGCGCCGTGTTGGCACCATTGAAGAAATTCAACAACGTTACCGCATCACGGTTGCGGGGCCGACGGTTTTAAGTGCTTTGCTCAATAGCTTACAAATGGGCTTTAAGACGTTGGCAATTCAAGAGCGAAGCGCTGAAGTTTGGAAGATCCTCGGAAACGTTAAAACCGAATTTAATAAGTTCGTCGAAGTGATTGACAGAATGGATAACAACGTCGATACGATGAAGAACACGCTTGCTAAAGTTCGTACTCGTACGAATGTAATGGAACGTCAATTAAAGGGGGTGGAGGAGTTGCCAGGCGAGAAAAAATCAGATACTCTAGAGTTCCCCAAAGAAGGAGAATAGCGTGAAAAAACTCATGCAATGGGCAATCATGTTTGCCTTAGGCGTAATGGTTATCTGTGTGGCTGTGCAATTGATTGTTGCGGTTACCAAAATTTAAAAGACAAAAAAGGCGTCAAGATGAAATATCAAGACGCCATTTTGTTAACTAAAGTTTCCCAATCAACTCAACGATTTTGTCACCCATCTCGACCGTGGTCGCCGGCGTTCGATCTTTTGAGACCATAAGGTCGCCCGTGATCGTCCCGCTCTTAATCGTTTCAATGACGGCCTTTTCAATTAAGTCGGCAGCCGCCTCTTCGCCAAACGAGTAACGAAGCATCATGGCAGTCGAAAGAATCTGTGCAATGGGATTGGCAATACCTAAACCGGCAATGTCAGGGGCAGAGCCGCCCGCCGGTTCATAAAGTCCAAACGTTCCCGTTGAAAGCGAGGCCGATGGTAAGAGTCCCATAGAACCCGCAATGGCTGCGCATTCATCCGACAAAATATCCCCGAAAATATTGCTGCAGAGCAATACATCAAACTGAGACGGATTTTTAATGAGTTGCATCGTTGCGTTATCGATGTAGCAGTGATCAAGTTCGACATCAGGGTATTGTTTGCTCACTTCGCAAACGACTTTTCGCCATAGCACCGAAGACGCCAAGACGTTGGATTTGTCAACGTTAGTGACTTTGTGGCGTCGTTTTTGGGCGAGTCGAAAAGCAACGTGCGCGATGCGTTCAATTTCGCTACGAGCGTAGCGTTCGGTATCAAAGGCGCATTCATCAGCGCCTGAGCCGCTTTGCCCTTTGGGTTGCGCAAAATACAATCCACCCGTAAGTTCCCGAACCACGACGCAATCGTAGCCTTTAGAGATAATGTCGTGACGAATCGGACTGATGGCTTCCAACCCCTTAAAAACTTTGGCCGGTCGGATGTTAGAGAAAAGATTGAAGTGTTTTCTCAAAGGCAGTAAAGCACCGACTTCAGGACGTTTACTTTGAGGAAGATCTTGCCACTTGGGGCCACCGACGGAGCCAAAGAGAATGGCATCCGAAGCTTCGCAACCCTTTACCGTCTCATTGGGCAGGGCAACACCCGTTGCATCAATTGCCGCACCGCCCACAAGGTAAGACGACAACTCAACGTTAAATTGAAAACGACGAGCCGTTGCGTTTAAAACTTTAACGGCTTCTTGCATGACCTCGGGACCAATCCCGTCGCCTGCGAGCACAGCAATTTTGTAAGTTTTTGCCATGATTAATCTCGATTCAATACAGCTTCAATGCGTGCGGCAATGTCCAAGACTTTTCGATCTTCCCATTGGCGAGCGCCGACCGTAATACCGATCATTTCCTTATTTTGACGCTGACCGATAGGAAGTGCGATGTACGGGGCTTGTCCCACTGCCCACCAAGGCACAAAGCCCACGGCAATAATGGCATCGGCCGTTGCGGTGTAGAGTGTGTCTTTAATGGCTAAACGACAATTTACAGTCCCTTCTTTTATTGGTTAAGTTCGGGTCGTACTCCAAGGCACCTTCCAAGCGATTGATGCCATAGGGGTGGTGTTGATCACGCATGCGATAGAACTGGACGAGTTCTTTAAAGCTCGAGGGTGTTTGACCGTTACCCCATTGCGACAAGAATTTATCCATATCGCCTTGAATTTCCGTCGAGGAAATGCGCTTGTAATGCGTTTCAACGGTCTTTAACGGCGCTTCAACAATCTTGATGTTCACTGTCTTGCAACGAGCAATTAAATTCTCGAGCGCAGCCTTTTGTTCCGAATCGAACCCATCTTGCGGCACCAATAAGGCCACACGAATAGGCGTTTTGCTCAAACCCAAATCCGTTGTTAAATCTAAGTCGGGAGGGCAATGATCGGTATGGGGATCATCAACATCAGGGCCGGCTAAAAGCGATAAAAGGCGAGCTGCATCATTGACCGTACGCGCGGTTGCGCCCGGCGTATCTAAGGAGTGAGAAATAGGAACGACACCCGTGCGAGAAATAAGACCAACGGTCGGTTTCATCCCCACCACGCCACAAGCCATCGCAGGAATCACAATACTGCCGTGCGTTTCGGTGCTCACGGCGGCATCACAAAAACCGGCAGCAACGGAAATGCTTGAACCTGAACTTGAACCGCCGGGGGTTAAATCCGGGTCAATGGGATTGATGCCTTGGCCCCCTAACTCTGAATAACCCATCGGCATGGTCGTGCTTAAAAAGCCCGCCAACTCACTCATCGTGGTTTTGCCAAAAGGATGAGTACCTTTGGAGCGCATTTTTTGAACACAATAGGCATCTTTATCGTTTTTAAGAGCTTTAAACGCCATGGAACCAGCGGTAGCTCGAAGACCATCGACGCAGATATTGTCTTTAACCAAGACGTGCCATTGGGCTTTAGGATCGGGCTCACGCCATTGAGCAACGGCATGAAGTTCCCAATTGAATTCTCGAATGCGTTTTTCTAACACTTCGGCTGTTAGCGCAGGACCTTTGTAGAGTGTATCCATGGTGCAGTTCCTTCTGTCTATCTGTCTAGTCTGACACGAAAGAACTGTAATAACAAGAGGGGAAAAATGCTTAATTGTTGGCGTTTAATAGCCATTGAGAGAAGTCATCTCGACGCATGACTTCAATACCGAATTTTTTCGCTTTGCTTCGAGCCTTAAGCACTTTTTTATCTTTACTTACCAAGAATCTGGCACCGGACATGACAGCTAATTCAAAGAATTTATCGTCATCGGTGTCTTTGCAAAAACGGGCATTAGAGAGAGGCTCTGTTACCACCTCAACCGTCTTTAACCACCGCATTAAGAGCGCGGTTTGTTCATCGGGTGTGAGTCTGAACATGGCACGAGAAATGACATCGGCGAACTCACAGAAGGTTTCAACGTGACCGATCAAGCGAATCTCATGGTTTTCGAGCGCTTTGTCAATTGCTTCAACGTGCGGGTCGTGAAAGACCCATAAATCTAAAAGGATGTTGGTATCGAGAATGCAAATGGGACGTGCATCAACCAAAGACGCCTCAAAAAGATGATGAGGCGTCTGGTTTAATAGATCAATGTAGAGCGATTTTTGCTCAGGGCTCATCGCAAAAGGTCGCCCACGGCACGAGCTTCGTCGATCAATTCGTTTTGAGTGATCGAAATGCGACGACGCACTTCCGGCGTGAGTGGCAAGTCACCGATGATCTTGTAGTCAGCATTGCCCGGGCAGAAGCAGGGGAAGCCGCAGATCAAGCCACGCGGAATGCCGTAGCTACCGTCAGAGGGCACTGCCATCGTGACCATACGGCCGTTACTGCCCATGATCCAATCGCGCATGTGATCAATGGCGGCTGAAGCTGCCGAAGCGGCAGAAGAGGCGCCACGGGCCTTAATGATTTGAGAGCCACGGGTAGCCACGTTCTTGACGAATTCTTCTTCCCAAGCAGCGTCCCAGCCGTTTTCAATGCGCTTATTGTTAACACGCAAGAAGCGGAGATCAGGATACATGGTGTTGCTGTGGTTACCCCAGACAAAGACTTGGCCGATGGAAGAAACGGGCACTTCAAGCTTTTCTGCAACACGAGCCATAGCACGGTTTTGGTCCAAACGCATCAAAGCAGAGAAGCATTCGGGTTTAAGCGACGGGGCATTGCGTTGAGCAATCAAGGTGTTCGTATTGCAGGGGTTACCCACCACCAACACGCGCACATTGCGATCAGCACGTTCATCCAAAGCACGACCTTGGCGACGGAAAATTTCACCGTTGGCGCGCAAAAGGTCTGCGCGATCCATGCCTTCCTTACGGGGAGCAGCACCGACCATAAAGACGCAATGAGCACCGTCAAACAATTCTTTTTCATCGGTGTGAGCGGACATTTCAGCCAACGTCGGGAAGGCGCAGTCTGCCAACTCCATCATCGTGCCCTTGAGGCGTTGTTGACTTTCAGGGGTGTTGCGAGCAAGTAATCGCAACTCAACCGGTTGATCATTACCAAAGAGCTGACCCGAAGCAATGCGGAAAAGTAAGGAGTAACCAATATTGCCGCAAGGTCCGGTGATAGCAATACGAATCGGATTAGCCATGATGTTTGTCCAATGAAGAGGAAATCAATTTTGAAATTATAGAATTATTGAAAATGTTTTTCGTACTGAGATCAAAGTAATTCAGAGAATATCTTTTATAGGGTGGACACTATGATTTGAGCTTCTGCTATTTAAAAATATTATTTAAGCAGTTTATTAAGCAAAACAAAGAGTTATTAGTTAGCATTAGGATCAATATTTGAATTTCTTTAATCTTTTATTTGCAGTTTATTTATTGAGTTTGTGAAATTAAAATAACCGCCCAACGAGGTTAGCTTCATTCCTCGTTTTTTATTGAGTGGTTGTGCTTTGGTTACCACTCAATCTTTCGGGTGACAAAACCAAAGCAAAATGGCCCGGAATTGCAGTCCGAGCCATTTAAAGAAAGATTGATAATGAAGCGACAATCAATCTCTTCCGCAGTATATCAAAACGAGTTAAACGATTGGCGATAAAGTTTCTTATCGGATTGATTTTGTTATTGATTTGCTAGGCGCGTAAGTAAAAGGCCACGGGAGTTCCGACTATCGGGGCCTGCGTGTTTCTGTGGTTGCATTTTAGATAATAATTCTCTCTCAATGAGTTAGGAAGAGTTAGAGGTCATTTCTGAGGATATCGACAAGGTAACGTGTCGGCTAGAAACAACCATTCGCAGGACATTGGGAAATCCTAAAGAATCGTTACGGTTTCCAAAGACTTTTTAGCTGAAGTCCATTAAAATTTATCCATTGTTTTGCTAAATAAATTCTCCATTGAAATGAAGTCTCTTATTGCCTCTTTCGTTTGTTTGTCTTTGGCTGGTTCCGTGATGGCAGGACCCTTGATTGCGCCCTCCGGTCCTACGCCCGAGTCTTTGGGGTGGAAGGCCGGTGAAGTAGCGCCCAGCCCCTTGGTGCCTCGCTATTCCGATCCGCGTTTTAAGACGAAGGCCGAAGCCATTAATGCTAAGCGTGTCGGCGAGGAAGAGTTGCAACGTTGTGCCAAGATTCGTTTGCACCAAACGGCACTTTGCAATGAGAAGATTCTTGTCAATCAATGCATGGGTAAGGCTGAAAAGGTTTTGCGTGAACGCGAGCGACTTGCTAATCAATTAATCCGCTCGGCCGACCACCAAATTCGTATCTTTACGACCGAAGAGCGTCGCAAAAAGGGCGCTGTTACCCGTGATTTGATGCCGCAAAAGCGCGGCGATATTTCCGATAAGGTCGAAAAGAGCAACCAAAAATTGAAGGCTCAAACCGAGCGCTAACTTCAAGAAAAGGCCAACATCGAAGCCTATGACGCGAAGCTTGCCGAAAACGAAGCTCGCAAGGCTAAGATGATGCAAGAGGCCGAAAAGCGTAAGGCCGATCGTGCGGCTCGCCAAGCCAGCTACGAAAAAGAGCGCCAAGAGCGCGAAGAGGCTCAACGCCGTCAAGCTGAAAACAACAAAGCCAGTAAGTTCTTTTAATCGATAGCGATTCATGAATCAAGAATTCCAACTCTCAATCGACAAAACTTTTGCCGATGACGGCCCTCTGTGTAAACACATCGAGGGCTTTAAGCGTCGAGAGAGTCAGGTGGAATTTGCCCAAGCTGTGGGGCAAGCCATTGAAAATCGCGAAACCGCTGTGGTTGAAGCCGGGACGGGCACGGGGAAAACCTTTGCCTATTTGATTCCTGCCATTCTTTCCGGTTCAAAGACGATTGTTTCTACCGCCAGTAAAACCCTTCAAGATCAGCTCTTTAGTAAAGACGTCAATTTGATCCAAGAGGCGTTGGGCCGTTATGTGACGGTCACGGTCTTAAAGGGGCGCGCTAACTACATCTGCAAGTTTCGCCTTGAGCGTTTGATTCAATCGGGGCTTTTGCCCGAACGCACGAGTGGCCCGAAACTCGACAAAATTCGTCAACACGCCAAATTTTCTACAACAGGCGACATCAATGAAGTTCACGGGATCTCTGAAGGCGATCCCTTGTGGCCCTTGGTGACGAGTACGCGAGAAAATTGTCTTAGCAATAAGTGTCCTCACTACGAAGAGTGCTTTTTGACGCAAGCGCGTCGCAAAGCCTTAGAAAGCGACGTCGTTGTTGTTAATCACCATTTGTTTTTAGCGGACTTGAGTCTTAAAGACGACAGCATGGGCGAACTGTTGCCGGCAGCCGATTTGATTATTTTGGACGAAGCGCACAAGTTAGCCGATATCGGGATCGATTATTTTTCCGATATGTTCTCGCTTCGTGAGTTAAGCGACTTTTCTGAAGATGCGCGTCGCGTGGCCAAAGCCTATGCGGCTTCCGCTCTTCGGTGGGATGACGAATTTACGATACTGAAAAAGGCTATCTTAAATTTCCACGAAGCTTTTAGTTTTAACCTTCATCTTGAACCCGATGAAGAAGTGGAAATTGCGGCGATTGAGAATTTTGTCCAAGAGATTAAAGAGCCTTTGGATGAATTGCTCTCTGTTTTCGGTCAGATCAATAAGTATTTCGCCGATCTCGCCGGTCACAATGAAGAGTTGGACTTGGTGGGCGCGCAAGCCACTGAACTTTTAATGCGACTTGAGAATTGGCAAAAGATTTTCCAATCGCCCGAAGTCGTTAAAACGGTCAATGGAACGCCGTCGGTGTTGTGGTTACGCTATACCGAGCAAAACGTTATTTTTGCCAATACGCCGTTAACCCTTGCCGAAAGTTTCAGAAAAGCCCGAAGCACCATGCCGTGCGCCTGGGTTTTTACGAGTGCGACGATTTCGACCAAAAACGACAACGATCAAAATAACTTCTCGTATTTCTTAAGCGAATTGGGACTTGATGCTGAAACGAAAACCTATTCTTGGGCGAGTCCCTTTAATTATGAGCTCCAAGGTCGTCTTTATTTACCCAAAGGCCTGCCCGGTGTCTTTGATGACGATTTTGCCGAAAAACTTGTCGAAGAAACGTGGCCATTAATTGAAAAAACGCACGGTCGAGCCTTTTTCCTATGCACGAGTTTTCGCTCCATGGATCGCATTGCCGAGTGCTTGCGCATGAAGGCGCACGCCAACTACACGCTTTGTGTGCAAGGCGAAAGTCCCAAGACCGAACTCTTGCAACGCTTTAAAGAGGCCGATAACGGTATTCTCGTGGGCTCCATGAGTTTTTGGGAAGGCGTGGACATGAAGGGCGACGCTTTGCAGTTGGTGGTCATCGATAAATTGCCCTTTGCTCAGTTTGATACGCCGGTGGCGCGTGCCAGAAAAGAGTGGCTTGAACAACAAAAGAAAAATCCCTTTGTTTGCCATCAGTTGCCCGAAATGATTACCACCCTTCGTCAAGGGGTGGGCCGATTGATTCGTAGTGAAAATGACTTCGGGGTGATTGTTTGCGGTGACAATCGTTTGATTGAAAAGCGTTACGGCTCGATGGTCATTAAGAGTTTACCGCCCATGATTCGTACGCAAGACTTTGCGCGCGTTTATTCTTTCTTGGATAACCCGCATGAGGCCTATTAATGGCAACCCGTGTTCGTATTGGGAAAACGTGGTGGGGGCAGGCTTGGTTGCAAGCGCTTGAGAATTGTGACCATGCCAATCGTCTTCCTCGTGGCAAGTCCTATTATTTACACGGGAAAGTAAGTCTTCAAGAATTTGACACTGAAACAAACTACCTTGTTGCTCATGTTTGGGGCTCGGCTTATACACCACTGACACAAGACGAATGCGAAAAGCTTGTTGACAGGATTAGTTCCGACTCGCTTTTAATGGCAAAACTTTTAGACGGAGAGTTACCTGCCGAAGTTGCTGATATTTGTGATGAGCTAGGGATAAACCTCTTTCCTCGTTCTGCTCAAGACTTACACATGCGATGTTCGTGTCCAGATTCTGCACGACTTTGTAAACATATTGCCGCCTTAATCTATTGCTTAGCCGATATCATTGACACTAATCCCTTTGCTATTTTCGTTTTCAAGGGACTTGACTTAGTCCGAGCCCTTAAAGACAGGGGGATTTCGATAGAGGATAGTGTCAAGGACGCTCCTTTGACTTTGTCGGAGCTTTTGGCTCCGTTGGCTAATTACCCACTAAAAAAGAGTACTCATCAGATCAGTCTTTCCACATTACCTTTGGGGACAATTAAACCGGTTGGTGAGTCGCTCTTGTCACTATTACCGAAAACCATTCGTCACTCGGATGAAAAAAATCTTCAAAAGTGGTTCCAGAAAAGTCTTAGTACTCGAGTGACCAGAATTTTTCGATTAAATGCATCGCGTTGGGCTCGACAAGAAGAGTTAGAGACTTTAGATCGAGCGACACCATCGCCTTTTTGGGAAACAATCAAGAAAACTAAAGAGGATGCAGCCTTAAAATTAACGCTTCGAAAAGAGAGTTTCGACTTTCTTTTGACAAAGAATGCCCAGAATCAAGATCGCGTTTTGCAGTCGCTTTGGTATGTAACTCAAAGAGAAGAGAAGTATTTACCACCATCAACACAAGCCTTACGCGTTGTTTACGATTTTGCAGCGAGACTCTACCAGTCTCGTGCATTCGTACCGTGTGTTATGCAAAATCCGGAAGGGATGAATTTCTTACCTCAAGTTTGGATGATTCCTTCGCTTCATTTACCTCAGACTCAGACGGTTTTTGAGAGATTTGTTGTTGCGGTTGAAGGGGAGATTGACAATATTTTTGCATTGGATTGGGAAGAAAATCTTTCCATTCTTCAGAAGGCTTATCTGCTATTAACAGGTGCTTTGACCACTTTGCATGGCATGTTGGCCATGGATGAGTATGAATACGATATTTTCAAACATCTGATTTCTCACACTCTTGATAAGAAAACGAAGTCTTATCCTGAAGTAGGTCGCAGTCTTGCTCGGTATTTTCGTGTTTTGAATTTAGGACGTGCTTATCCGTGGCAGCCCCTAATTAAACTCACGAGTTTAAAAGACGGGGAAGTGTCAGTGGGCTTTGGTATCATGGCGCGCACGAAAGGCGCCAAGCCAGTGATGTTAAAAACGTTGTTGGCATCGTCAAAATATGACAATGATCGTTTGGCAGTTTTAAATATTCTCCGAACGCTCTCCGAGCTCTACCAACCCTTTGAACAACTTGCTAAAGACGCAAAGAACCTCAGAATTGATCGTGCTGAATTGGCCGACTTCTTGTTGGAGATTACCCCATACTTGACACTATTAGGTGTAACGGTGGCTATACCCACAAGCTTAAAGCGACTTTTGAGTCCGAAGTTATCGGCGCAAGCAACCTCAGAGGAGGGGTTCGGCGAGAAAATGTTGGGCTTGGATCGCTTGGCAGATTTTGACTGGCGAGTTACTTTGGGTGAGAAGGAGCTTACTGAAGAAGAGTTTTATGAGCTCCTCGCTCACGCCGGTGAAATTATTTATAACGGCGCAGACTACGTCTATATTCTCTCCAGTGCAAAAACTCCAAGCTGTTTTAAGCGGCGAATTTGAGGGCGTTGAGATCAAAGGCAGTGAAGCACTCGTTGAAAAACTTAAAGCGCTCAATGAGGTGCCGCTTTTGCCGCCACCTCCAAGCCTGATAGCAACGCTTCGTCCTTATCAGGCACGAGGCTATTCGTGGCTCATTAAAAACGTCAAGCTTGGCATGGGCGCATTGATTGCCGATGACATGGGTTTAGGTAAGACCCTTCAAGTGATTGCGGCAATGACGCAGCTTAAAGAAGACGGAGAACTCGCAAAAGAAAAGGTACTCGCCGTTGTACCCACAACGCTTCTTGTTAACTGGCAGCGAGAAATCGAGAAATTCTCGCCAACCCTTAAAGTGGCGCTCTACCATGGTCCTAAGCGTAAGTTACCGAAGTCGGACTTTGACGTTTTGCTCACCTCTTACGGCACGGCGCGCATGGACATTGAAGTGTTAAAGGCCCAACGCTTCCGCCTTTTAGTGATTGACGAAGCGCAAGCCATTAAAAACTGCACTTCGTCTCAATCTCAAGCGTTAAAAGAATTAAAGGTTCGTCAGGTGATTGCCATGTCGGGTACGCCCGTTGAAAACCGCTTGATGGAGTATTGGTCCATTTTCTCTTTGGTGCAACCGAGACTCTTAGGTTCTCAGAAAGACTTCAAGGATCACTTTGCTAAACCCATCGAGGCCGAACGGGATCCCGCAGTGATTGACGCATTCCGAAAGTTGACTGCACCTTTTATGTTGCGACGCTTGAAAACGGACAAGGCAATCATTTCTGATTTGCCGGACAAGATTCAGCAAGACCAGTTTGTCACCCTCAGAAAAGATCAAGCGGTTCTTTACGAAAAGTACTTACAAGATATCTTGAGAAAGATTGAAGAGGGCAAAATTAAAGCGAAAGAAACGGGTGAAGATATTCGTATTTTGCAGCGCGGTTTGGTCTTAAAACTGATAACAGGGTTAAAGCAAATCTGTAATTCCGTCTCGCAATTTCAAAAGACTGATATTGAGTATCCGGATTCCGGTAAAGGTGACCTTTTAATTGATTTGGTCGAGCGCTCGTTTGAAGCCGATCGAAAGGTTTTGATCTTCACGCAATACCGTGAAATGGGTGATCGTCTGCAGAAGTGGTTAAAGAGCACGATTAACGAAGACGCCCTTTTCCTGCACGGAGGCGTTACCGTGAAAAAACGAGCCGAGATGGTCGATCGTTTCCAAAATGATCCCACTCAACGCGTAATGATTTTGTCATTAAAAGCGGGGGGCACGGGGTTAAATCTCACGCAAGCTTCCACTGTCATTCACTATGACTTGTGGTGGAATCCGGCGGTGGAAGCTCAGGCTACAGACCGTGCTTATCGCATTGGTCAGAAAAAAGATGTGTTGGTCTATCGCTTTATCAC
>OGDP01001402.1_pt1 | contig 15764 bp, 15 predicted proteins | sample 1570441 | NCBI WGS metagenome assembly OGDP01 (sample SAMEA2581961, study PRJEB24529) | metagenome | biome: Human gut stool | place: China | collected 2011
CTGAAATGCAATTGAAAAGTCGTATAATCCATGCAGAACTACTGCGATCAGCCAATAAAACAATTTTTTGTGTCTCCGGATTCCTTCCATGATGACCAGTGTCAGCAAAATGTGAAAGGCCATCGCACAAAAACGCTCTGCTCCGGAAAGCAACACTGCCACACTTATGCTGCTATCTTCATTCAGAACATTCGGCAAGACTCCAATCACACCGATCCACACCGCTTCGATCCCGCCGTGCCCAAGTCCAAATGCCACTGCATCCATCCAGCTGGTTTTTCCTTTCCTCAAGACACCAAGTCCCACAACTCTTCCTGTCTCCTCAAACACACCTGCAGAGAATGCCGCAATCGCCATATATATATAATAATGACTGTATGGCAGTATCATAAACCACTCCCAGTTTGTCTTCAGATAACCAAGAAGTGGGATCCGCAGAATCATCTGCGTCACCACAAAAGACAGAATTCCTGTAAGAAACGTAAGAAAATATCCCTTTCCTTTCACCGCAAAATAAATTCCTCCCAAAACCGGTATCCCGATACAGATCAATAAACTGATCACTTCAAACAGCAAATTCATGAGTCCTCCTTTCCCGGCAGCATCACGCTGACCCGATATTCTTCTCCCACAATTTCACACTGCATTGTTCCCTGATACGCTTCTACTGTCCGTCTCACATTTTCCAGTCCCACTCCCATATGTCCTTCCTTTTTCATTCCGGGTCTGCTTGCATTTACAATACTGATCACCCTGAAATGATGCACCTCCTGTATTTTCAGATTCAGATAGGCTCCCTCTCCAAAAGCCTCCACCGCTTCCAATGCATTATCCAGCAAATTGGCGAAAATCGTCGTAATATCAATATCCCGCAGATCCGAAAAATCAACATCTCCGATTTCCACGGATATAGCGACTGCAGGATGCCGCGCCAATGAGAGCTTATCATTACAGATAATATTCAGCATACGATTAGAACTGTAATATTTCTCACCCAACAGATTCAACATATGATACAGATCCTTCACATACGCTCCGCCTTGCTCCTGCCCATCTTTTGCCTGATATAAATGTTCTACAGCCTGAAGGTGATTCTTCATATCATGCATGATCTTTCTGGACTCTCTGTATTTTTGCTCCAATTCCGCATAATATCTGTACTGCAGCTCATTCTGCATCTGAAACTCTGCAAGCTGCCGCTCCAGCTTATGAGAACGGAACCAATATCCAAACAGGTACAAAAAACAAAAATTCAAAAGCACCAGCGCTCCCAGATTGACGACCATCAGACGAACTCCATACAGCTCCATATAGATATGTCCCATTTCTATCAGTGAATAGAGAAACAGTACGCTAAAAAGCGGAAGTAATAAAAGGAGCAGTATCTGCAAGTTTCCCATTTCTGTTTCCTTTTGTCTCTTTCTCCACATAACAGCGGCCGCTGTCACAGGAATCATGAAAAACATTTTGAAGAGCATGGTAACATTCCCGTACCACACAAGATTCTCAAACGCCCCCTGTGCAAGCAGGTAATTCCCCAGAAAAATCCCCACTTCTATGGAAAGAATCAAAAGGATGTTTACAAAAAGATCCAGGAGCAGACTTCCGATTTTTCTGTGAAACAATAAAATTCCAAGAAGCAGCACCCCTGTCAGCTGGATCTGTATACCGATCCACAGATTTCCGGTCAGCCCTGTCAGAAATGCCGCACCGTAATCACTTGCGCCAAGCGCAGTAAATCCAAAGAAATACCAGATTTTTTTCCGGTGGATCGTCTGTGCATTGGCGCTCATAAACAGATACTGACAGACACACATGACCACCTCTTCCAAAACAGAACAGACCAGATTCATCCCCATCTCAAGTGCCATACGCCTTCTCCTTTCATACCTGCTGCGCCAGCCATCGCGTCAGCAATGCCCGAAAATCTGCCGCTTTCTTTTGAGAAAGTGGAACTATCTCTCCTGTCGTCATGAGCAGATCACAGCCCTTTATATCTTTGATATGACGCAGATTTACTACAAAGCTTTTATGAGGAACTGCAAAGTCTATGTTTTGAAAAGACTCTGCCATTTTACTGATACTTCCTCGCATCCATGCTTCTCCATTCTGCGTCACAATCCGGATTTTCCGGTCTCTATATTCAAAATAGCAAATGTCCTGCATATAAAATTCCTGATACCCTGCCTCTGTATGAAGACGGATCCTGGGACCTCTTTGCTCCTCCTGTTCATAGTCAAAAGCTTCCTGAAGGATTTCCAGAATTTTTTCTTTTTCCACTGGTTTGACCAGATATCCGAACGCATGGACACCAAACGCATACTCTCGAAAATCTTCATAAGCTGTCACATAAATGATCTTTGCCTTTTTATCCCGAACTCTGATTTTTCTGGCAGTATCAATCCCCGAAATTCCTTTCATGTCAATGTCCAGAAAGATCACATCATAAAGAACATCCGATTCCAGGAGTGCCTCTCCGCTTTCAAAATAAGAGATGCAAAAAACCGATTCCAGCTCTTTGAAATATGCCTCCATCTGTTTTCTCACTGCCGGCTCATCATCACATATCGCAATTTTTTTCATTTTCTTTTCATTCCTTTGCCCATCATTTTTCTGGCGTAGTTTTAGTATAAAACAGCCTTTCTCCTTCTACAAGAGCTTTTGTCTGAAGTACAGAATTTGTGTCTGAAAGAGTGTTGGTGTGGGAACAGTAACCAAAAAAATGTTATTATAGAGAAAAAGACCTGATCTCCCAGGTCTTTTTCTCTATAACTCAGGCAAAAGTTTCTCTAACAACCTGATGGAATGTTCGATTGCTTTCTTCTCAAATGCCGGATAATCCATAGATGCACTGTTGTCTGCTTTATCGGAAATTGCACGCACGATCACACATGGAATCTGATTCAGATATGCCCCGTGTGCAATCGCTGCACCTTCCATCTCCGCACATTTTGCTCCGAAAAGTGTTACGATTCGTTCTTTTACTTCCTGTGAGGAAATAAACTGATCTCCACTGGCGATCCGTCCGGTAAATGTATGGATATCCGGATTGGCCTCCTGGTTCGCACGCACAGCCTTTTCGACCAACTGGGCATCTGTGGGGAATGCAAATGTATCCATACGCGGAACCTGTCCGATCGGATCCCCGAAAATACTCGTATCCATATCATGCTGCACCGCATCCGTAGAGATCACCATATCTCCAATATCGATCGCTGCATCCAGAGAACCGGCAATCCCGGTATTGATCACAAGATCTACATCAAAATGATCCGCTAAAATCTGCGTGCAAATCGCTGCATTGACCTTTCCGATTCCGCTTCGCACGACAACTGCTTCTTTTCCATATAAAATTCCTCTATGAAATACCATGGAGGCGATTTCCTTCTCCTCCTGAATCTTCATGGCATGTCTCAATGCCTGTACCTCTTCTTCCATTGCTCCGATAATTCCTATCATCTTTTTTCTCCTTTTTATTCACCAATCACCTGTTCAGGTTACTGTTCATTATACACGAGATTGATTTCTTTTGAAATAGCTTTTCTTAAAAGTCATTCTATGGTACACTATCATGCGGAGAATTTTTTAGGAATGGAGTTATGCTATGAATACGAATGAATTTATTCAAAAACCGGTCCGTCAGTTATTCTTTCATTATCTGATACCGGCTATCTGCGGAACGATGGTCACATCCATCTATGTACTTGCAGATACAATCTTTATCGGAAAGCGGCTTGGAGCCACAGCACTTGCCGCCTTGAATATCTCCCTGCCGATCTACAATATCTTTTTCGGTCTGGGACTTTTATCCGGTGTCGGCGGCTCTGTACTGATGTCCATCTGCCGTGGAAAATCACAAAAGGAAGAAGGAAACACCTATTTCACAACTGCCCTGCTGCTGAATTTTGCACTTCTTCTCATCTCCATGACAGTCTGCGTTCTGTTTATGGAAGACATCGCATGGCTGCTTGGCGGCACAGAAGAAACCCTGCCTTACATCATGGACTATCTTCCTTATATTATCTGGGGAATGGGAACTTATTTCTTTTCTTCTTTTCTTCAGACTTTCATCCGCAATGACGGTGCACCAAAACTTGCCATGAACGGAGTCATTGCCGGCGGAGTGACCAACATTGTACTGGACTATCTTTTTGTGTATCCTATGAATATGGGAATGAAAGGGGCTGCACTTGCCACTGTTCTTGGTTCAAGCCTTACCGTGGTTATTTTATGCACGCACTTTTTTACGAAAAAGAACCAGCTGAAATTTACATTAAAAGGATTTCATCCTTCCTTTTTACAGAAGATCATTGCAAACGGTTTCACCAGTTTTGTCATCGAAGCTGCATCCGGATTTACGATTTTTATTTTCAACCTGCAGCTGATCCGCTATCTCGGAAATACCGGAGTCAGTGTATATGGCATCATCTGTAATACTGCTCTGGTAGTCATCTGCCTCTGTAAAGGAATCGAACAGGCTGCTCAGCCGATTCTGTCGATCAACCACGGAGCAGGGCTTTCAAGCCGGATCTTAAAGGTACAGTCACTTTCATTAAAAACATCTGTGATCATCTGTACCCTGCCAGTCCTTCTGGGATTGTTTGTTCCGAATCTGTTTACTTATATTTTTCTGGAACCAACGAGCGAAATCCTGACTCTGGCAGCTCCGGCCATCCGGATTTATTTTACCGGATTTTTGTTTCTGGGCATCAACATGGTCTTTATCTGTTATTTTCAGTCCGTGGCAAAATCCGTCCAGTCCCTTTCACTCTGCCTGTTAAGAGGATGTATTCTGGTGGTGGCATTTGTTTATATTCTTCCGGTATTCTTTGGAAGCACCGGAATCTGGCTGGCATTTCCTGCCGCTGAATTTCTTACTATGATCGTAGGAATCTGCTTTTACCGTCAGGATCTCAAAGCTTATTAATATGAAAGAAAAAGCGCGTTTCCATTTTAAACGGAAACACGCTTTTTCTTTACTTCTGCAATCCAGTCCATACCGATAGAAAACAGCTGATAAAAAACCAGTGCATAGAAAGCTCCAAATGCATTATTAAAGATACCCCCACTCCCAGAAATGTCATGGCAATGGACATTGCACCCCAGGAATTAAATACTGCCTGCCATCCATAAGTAGCTGAGAGCCCGACTCCGATCCCTCCCAGAATACCGATCAGAGAATACATAGATTCCGGAAGTACCAGATATAACACAATAAATGTCAGGCCTCCTAAGATATTTCCCGGAATTCTTCCCTTGATCCTTCCTTTCATATCTGCATGAAACGGTACCAGTACCGACATCGCCGCAATTCCTGCCCACATCGCTCTCGGCAATCCAAACAGTCCGGCAAAAAAGATCACGCTGGATACCCCCAGGGTCACGCAAATCTGCCATCTGGTTCTGGAGGAATGAAGGTCAAATTCCTCAAAAATATGACGCAACGTCCGTTTGTATTTCTGATGTCTGTGATTGCGGTAAAACACAATCCCTGTCAGGATGCCGCCGACCGCCATCCCTGCAATTCTCTGCAGATACTGTGTGCCTGAAACATCATACCCATACAAAAGCAGATATCCAAGCAGCAGCGTAGACTGATTGAACATCACTACATTATGACATCCCAGAATCATCAGCGTGAAAATACATACCATATTGACGATCAGCTCCGTCACCAGATTTCCTGCATTTGCAAGCCGGGGACCAAATGTCATGATTCCCCAGATCACCATCAGAGAACTAAGTGCATGGGGTGCATGAATCCCAAAATCTGCAAACCGAAATGTCATCACGCTCAACAGCACTACCACTCCTACAATGCTGTTATCACTGCCGAATACCTTTGTGTATACTGTGACAAATGCAACACAAAAAGCCAGTGTCAGTAAAATTTTAAATAGATAAACCGCAATATGACGTGCTTTTTCTTTTTTATCCTGTGTGTTTCGAATCAGCTGCTTGGATCCTGCCTGATTCAACTGTAACTCCTGATATAGAGTCATATCTTCTGCCTCCCTTGTTGTAAAATAATCTCTCGGAATCTCTAAGCCAGTAAATATAAGGCTTTCAGATTCCTTTTTTATTAAAATCCCCCACTTTTTTTGCCAAAAACACTTGACAAATCCATCGAAAAATGCGGCGCTTCGCGCCTATTGATTAATAAGAACCGTCGCTCGCGGCGGCAGATATTTTTCGATTGGAGGCGATTTTTATGTTACCTGTTAACTGTGGCAGTCATGCAGACTACCAAAACTTTGTTGTTACTAATCTTCGTAAATATTATCCTAATCCAAATGCTCTTGCTCGTTCCACCTGGGATATCATTGAGCGGTTTTGGAATCTCGATTTATCTTTTACCGATACTTTTATGACTGATAAATATTCAAAATTCGGACCAGCCCCACGAACTCCTTCTTGCATGCAACGTTCTTACCTTCTTTCCATTGACTTTAAGGTTACTTCATTAACGGAGTGGGCTGCCCAGCTTAAAATGAATCCTCTTTACGCCATCCTCAGTGGATTTGAACCTGGTAATACTCCCGGGGTTGGCACTTTTTATGATTTTATAAACCGCTTGTGGGATTCTGATGATGACCATATGTCACCACATATCCATCCTCTTAAAACCAAAGTTAAGAAGCCTAAAACAAAAGGCACGAAAGCTGATTCTGTGGAAAAAGTTACTGTTGCCGATCTTCTTCCTGTTTTAGAACATACTGACTTTAAACTGGACGAACAGCCTTATTCTTCTCTCTTTGCAATCTATCAAAAAGAGTTCCTTGATGTTTCTGTATCCACAGGACTTATTCATTCGGATGCTTTGGCTTTAGCCGGTGATGGAACTCCTGTTGTAACTTCACACAGAGAACGGAAAAAGCGTATCTGTAAATGCAAAGAGAATGGCATTACTGACTGCAAATGTGACCGCTACTTTTCCCAGCCCGATTGTGATATCGGCTGGGATTCTTCCCGCGACTGTTATTATCATGGCTATGATCTATACATGCTTGTTGATTCGCAAAGTGACTTACCGGTATTTCCTCATTTTTGCTGTGCTTCAAAACATGATTCACATGGATTCCTGCACGCTTTTTTCAGGATGAAATCTTTTCTTCCTGATTACACTGTTTCAAAAGTACTTTTGGATTCTGCACATGATGCCATGCCTTATTATCAATACTTCAAGCGCGAGAATATAACACCATTTATCGACCTTAATGGAAAAGGTGGAAGACCCCCTGTTTATAAAAATGACTTTACGATTGACAAAGATGGAGTCCCTGTTTGCCCCTCTGGATGCCGTATGCGTCGTGATGGTATTGAAGTTGCTAAAGGCAGAATGAAATTCAAATGTCCTAAGATCAGTCACGCTGGTGGCTGTATCTCCTGTACATGCGAAAACCCTTGTTCAAATGCTAAATACGGACGTACCGTCCATCTGGTTCTGAAAGATAATCCAAGATTGTTTAATGATCCACCAAGAAGCAGTAAGGAATGGAAACGGGAATACAATGCAAGAACTTCTGCTGAGCGTTCTAACAAACGCGAGAAATTAGATTTTAAATTAGAAGACGGCAGACACCGCTCAACTAAGATGTGGTACTGCCGCCTCTATCACATCCTGATGTTACAACATCTGGATGCATGGGATTTGCCACCTGAATCAACCCTGAAAAAAATGATTTTGGATGTAGCATAATCCTGTAGATTATTATATCTCATTTTTTGAAACATAGCGACAGTTATGTTTATTTCTTATGCTTATTTTTACGTTCACGAATAATATTTATTTTTCAAAGTACAGTACCAGTATTTCTCTGGTATGATCACTCAAAATTCCGAGAGATCATTTTACTTTTAATTGCTTTTTATTTTATGTTATACTTTTTTATATCCATATAATACTTATCCTTTTGAAAGGATTTTGGTTGGTCGCCATTCGTGTTATATGGATTTTTTCTAAATCATAAGCATCACCTGATTTTTCTAAATACAAGAATTTAAAACGGCGTGAACTCTTATAAAATATGGAATGAGAAAATATCATGTTGACAGAAATCATTTTCTTTTCAAATTATCTAAAAGAGCTACAACACTTGAAATAATAACAATGGGTATTATCATTTCTTTTGTTATAAATCCTGTTAAAACTCCCACTCCATTTATAATAATATTCACAATTATACATCTACACATCCATCGAAAAATCCAATGTTTTTTCTCTTCCATATTTTCTTTTCTCCTTTACCAAGTTAAAATAGAACTTTTTTTCGTTTGAGTTTTATTCTGTCCTGATGTAAATTTTTTATTTTTACTCGTTGTCATCTTTCTTTTCAATTCATATTGTGGTATTGCATTTCCATTTTTATCAAATTTCGTAGGTCCTACGATTCGATAATAATATAAATATCTAAAATACACATTACATTCATCTGAATTTACAAAATAATATGTTACATATGCAGAAACAGCAGCCCCTACTATTATTTGCGGGCTTGGTATTTTAGTTGTCAGCCAACTAGTCATAGCTGATGCAAATGCATTTTTAGTTGCTTTTTTAAATTTTTTGCTAGAATATACAGAATAATTTTTTAAAGGATACCATTCCGTTGGATATTTCTTTGATTTCAGCAAAATTTGATTTGCTTCATTTATTGTATTTTGACTTGTATTCTTTAATTTTATATTTCCATTTTCATCTGAAACCACCTGTATATCTTCTTTTTTTAACAATTCCTGCTCTTCGTCTGAAATTACTTGTGTTGCTTTATTTTCTTGCTTTTTGCTGTCTCCTTGCTTTTCACTTGCTTGTATAGGAACAGCCGTAATTCCCATTATTGCTACCATCAAAATAACAACTACTTTTATTTTTATCATATTGTTTTTTTTCTCCTAATTTATCTTACATATTTTTAAATTATGGTGTATTAGATATTTCCATATGATACTTATCCTTTTAAAAGACTTTCTTGGTTGGTCGCCATTCGTGTTATATGGATTTTTTCTAAATCATAAGCATCACCGCCCTTAAATAAATAATTCGTTACCTCTGATCCATATGATACTTCTATATTTTGAATTCCTCTCCATATTGTATCTTATAAATTTTTACAATATAATAATCACTCCACTTACTGTTATCTTCTTACCGGAATTATTTTGAATATATATAGAATATGTATCTTTTTTAGGTACTTTTATCTTTTGAATGTCATTTGATTTTATTTCCTTTAATGCTACCTTATTTCTACTCTTATTGACTATTCCAACTTTAACCCTACTGGTTGAGGAATATATAAATTTTAATCTAACATATTTATTAGCCTCTAGTTTATAACTTCCAATTCTTTTTTCTACATTAGGATTAATACTAAGCGATACCTTATGTCCCACAGAAAATGATTCCATTTCTTGATCTATTTCTACATATTCTATATTTGATTCTTCTTGATCTACTCCTATCTCCACTTCATCATCTGCCTTTACATTAATAGGAATAAGCATTAACATTATCATTCCTAAAACTAATATAAAAAACTTTTTCATTGTATATATCCTCCGTTATCTCTCTAAAATTTCAATTTCTCCTAATAATTCAATATTTTGATCATTATAATTACTAACAAAACATTGATACTTTCCACTTTTTTCAATTGAAAACTTATAATCAATTTCTTCTGATCTGTTAACATATTTTATATTATTTGAAAAATCCCGTATTCCTGCCTCTAATTTTCTTTTGTTTGCATCTTTATCAGTCATATCAAAGACTTTAAAAAATACTTTTTGTCCTTTCTTTAAATAAATCCATTTCGTTTGTACTCGTTCTTTCTTTTTCAGAAAATCCACCCCATAAATTGAACCATCATCTTCCAAATATTTAGTATGGAAAATTCTTGGATCATATCCATATCTTTTATGTACAACTAAATTCATAACCTCTGGTGTACCATCTACCACAATTTCCTCTGTTGTATTTCTATCTAAAATTCTATACCCCAATTGCATTGATTCCATTGCAGTAACAACACTGATTCCCCCAAATAATATAAAACACATGCTCAAAATAAAACCTATGATCCATTTCTCCGTATTCATTCTCCTTATTTGCGATTAATATTCTTCGTTCCAAGTTACATTCCCCAATTCCTGCACAGATATATTCCTGGAACTGAAATTGATGAATCATAATATCATAGATTGTCTTAAAATATCCCTTCTTGCTTCCCGTCTCATTGATCACACTGAAATCGCAATAGACTTCACTCCATTCATTCACTACTTTAAATATTTGACGTTTTAATGGATAAAACCAGTAGATCAGTAAAATCATTCTGCATAATAGTTTCCAAAAGATATCCTTATGTTTTATATGTGTCAGCTCATGCAATAAAATAATCTTTAGCTGGTCTGTGGTATATTCTTCTGTCGGAAGTAAAACTTTTGGATTCCTTATTCCATATACCATCGGTGTCTGTACAAATGGGTTGTATTCAACACTTACAGAATTATGAATCTCAAATTTTTCCATTAATTCTAGCGCTTGCTTTGAAATCCATTCTCTACATGTTTTTCCTGACTGACATATATCTAAAAATACCCTCTCCTTACGTTTGCTTTTCCATATGCTGATTCCAAATCCTATTCCCCATATCCCTACCATACATATTGCAAAATTTCCTATCCTGTCATTTACCAAAAAGGTAATTCCATCCCAAAGAACCGTCCTTAAGATTACAATTGGAAAAGGAATCAAAAAAAACAAGATGACAATCTTTAACAATCCATAATTCAGCCTGACAAATCCTTTTTCCTCCATCTTTTTACATAGAATCTTCCATATAAGAAACAATATACTTCCTATGAGAAGACAGATAAATAAATAGCACAATATATAAATGCTAATCTGCTGAATCATCCAGATCATCGATCAACCTCCGTAATTTATCATTCTCCTCTTGTTTTACTACATCAGAAAGAGCTACTGAAAATTCATCCCATGAATCATCAAATCATACTTTTTTCATCTGCTCAAACTGCACTTTATGATAATCTGATTCATCAACTTTCGAATAAATAAAACTTCTTCTTCCTTCTTTCTTTGTCTCTATGAAATCTTTCTTCTCCAATCTTCTCAAATAAGTCGAAACACTATTCCTATGATATTCTTTCCCTGTATTCCTTTTTATTTCTTCCACCAGATCCTGTATTGTTACTCTGCCCTGTCTCTTTTCAATATTCCAAATAGCTTTCATTACGATTGCGTTTAATCTTTGATGCATTGTGTCATATTTTAATGAACTAAGGAAAGGGCTGCAACACTTGAAATGATAACAATGGGTATTATCATTATGTTCTATTTTTAGGTTACTTTTATTTTAACATTGTTTTGTACTTAACACAATATATTTACAGGTTATTTTTTTCAATAAAATAATCATTCTATGAAAAAATCACTGAATCCATATAATTCATATGAACTCAGCGATTTATCTACTATTCTCCGATCAAAACCCTCTTACCTTCAAAGGCAAATCCATAATGTCTGATCTTTGATTTTGAAATTCCTCTCTCTATTAACTCTGTATCATAATCCTTTTCTTCTATCTGCACTAATGCAGACTGCACAGTATCTTCTAATTTCAGTTCTTCCTGTGCATCGTAAACTTTAAATTCCAGCACAAATGCAAGTTGATTTTTCTGACGTGGAATCAACATAACGTCGTATCTTCCATATCCACTTTCCCTGTTTGATCTCACTTCATATTGATCCCGCAATTCTACCAATAATCCTAATACAAAACCATGATAGAATCTCTCTGGCTGTGTTCTGCCAGAAGGATGGCTTCCTGTATCGAAACTGCTGAATGTGGCTAGTGCAACTTCATTCATATAGGCATTCATTTCTTTGATATTTCCACAGAGCATTGCCTTAATAAATGCATTATAATTCGACCTTGTATTCTGAAACCATCCCACAAACATCTCTGAAAACATTCCTAAGGTCTCTAGATTCGTAATCTTTAAATGATACCATGGTACATGAAGGATTCCTCTGTATTCGATCTTATCGATCTTCAGATAACCGCTTGCAACCATCAGACTCCAGATCGCATTTTCTTTTGTCTCCAACTGATCAAATACGATCTGCTCATCAAAATTCAACACGATTTCTCTTTCATTTAAAAGTTCTTCCATGAATTCTTTCACATCTGGCTTGGACGTCTGAATCAATCGATTTATCAGATCATTGGAACTTGTAGATGCCCAATAAGCAAGCAACTTCTTTTCTTTCAGATAATTTGTAATGGACCATGGATTGTAAATATCCCTCTGTGAACCAAAAGTAAATCCATCATACCATTGCTTTACGGCATCCTTTTGACCTGCTAATTGAAACTCTTCCAATGCTGTAAAGACTTCTTCTTGTGTAAAGCCAAAACATGTTGCATATTCTTCTGATGTTGTTGTCACAACTTTTAAGTTATTCAGATCCGAAAAAATAGATTCTTTGGAAACTCTGGTAATCCCAGTCATCATTGCTCGATTTAAATATGGATTTGTCTTAAATGCTGCATTAAACAAACTTCGGATAAATGCAGTAAACTCATCCCAATATCCATGAATATACGCTTCCTGCATCGGGGTATCAAATTCATCCAAAAGAATGATAACTTTCTTTTCATAATATCGATAAAGATAACCAGAAAGATCTTTTAATGCACATTGTGCTGTCACATCATCCATATATGGATCAACTGACTGGAATTGTCTTACCTGGACTTCTGTCAGTCCTTCCCATCCTGCCAACTCAATATATTGCTGATACACATCCGTTATGATCTTCTTTATCTTTAATACTGCATCCTTATAATTTGTCTGCTTCACATCTGCAAAACTTAAATAAATGACTGGGTATGTTCCTTGTAACTGTTGATATTTTTCCTCTTTCCAGATATTCAGCCCTTCAAACAGCTGTCCCTGATCTCGATACTGGTTGGAAAAAAAACATTTTAACATATCCATATTTAACGTTTTTCCAAACCGGCGCGGACGGGTGATCAGCGTAACTGCATCCCCTGACTCCCACCATTTCTTAATAAAATCAGTTTTATCCACCAAAAAGCAGTTATGCTCCCGCAAAAAAGCGAAATCCTGACTTCCGATACTGATTTTCAAGTTCATATGTTCACCTGCCCTTCCTTCTCTATTACCCTCTTCACTTCTCACTTAATATCCTGAGCAATTCCTCATTTATCTTCCCATTACCAGCCAGAACAGCCCCCGGCATTCCCACAGGCAGTTCCTTTCCTGCAAAATCCGTTACTTTTCCCCCGGCTTCCTCGATGAGAAGCTTTGCTGCTGAAAAATCCCAGGGCTGTAAGATTGCCTCAAAGAACGCATCCACTCTCCCACAGGCTACATATGCCATGTCAAGAGCCGCGGAGCCTAAACGACGGATATCCTGACAGGACAGAAATACTTCTTTAAATACCTTAAAATTCCAGTCTGCCAGTTCATGATAATAAGGACTTGTTCCAATAGTAACAAGGCTTTCTGACAATGTTTCTGCACCGCTTACATGGATGGGATCACCGTTTAAAAATGCCCCTTCTCCTTTTTTGGCAATAAACAGTTCATCTGTATAAGGCTGATACACAATTCCAAGCACCACCTCACCAGCCTCTGCATAAGCCAGTGAAAGGGTACTGTGACGGAAATCATGGATCAGATTAGTAGTCCCATCTACCGGATCCAGGATCCAGAAATCCCCGCTCCTGTCAATAGCACTGTTATCCTGCTCTTCTCCCATAAACTGTACCTGTGGATACATAGAATACAAGCCCTCTTTTACCAGCTTCTGCACCTGGATATCCACCTGAGTCACATAATCACAGGTTCCTTTTTCTTTTACCTGGGATACGCGGCTGCTGTCTGCAAACAGCGGCTTCATCTTCCTTACTAACTCAACTATTTTTCCTGCATCCACCTTCATTTATCGTACCTCCACCTTTTAGACCAAATATCTTTTCCAATAATTAATGGATGATTTTATTATAATAGTTTTCAGGGAAAAGTCCAGCATCCAGATACCTTTTAAATACCTTCATTTTTTTGTACATGGCATTTTTATTAACTGAACTGTAATGCACCCACATAAAACAGATATTTACAAAAACACCGGCTATTTTTTAGCCGGTGTTCCTACACTTTGCAGTATATTAAAACGATTTGATTTCCACATTCACCCCTGGAAATCACGCCTCATCAATAGCATGACCAATATCATGTCTCATGTATTTGTTCTCAAAATTGACCCATTCCGTTGCCTTATAAGCATTGGCTCTGGCCTCTTTTAAGTCTTTTCCTGTAGCTGTCACTCCCAGGACACGGCCACCGTTTGTCAGAATATTTCCCTCTGCATCAAACTTGCTGCCGGCATGGAATACATAATAGCCATCTTTATCCTTAAAGTTCTCAAGACCTGTGATCTTCTTACCCTTTTCATAATGCTCCGGATAGCCATCAGAAGCCAGCACTACGCACACAGCCGCATTATCCTCAAACTGCAGGTCGATCTGATCTAAAGTGCCGTCTACACATGCCTCAAATACATCTACAATGTCATTTTTCATTCTCGGAAGCACTACCTGGGTCTCCGGATCGCCGAAACGTGCATTGTATTCCAGAACCTTTGGTCCATCCGCTGTGAGCATTAAACCAAAGAAGATAATTCCCTTAAACTCACGGCCTTCTGCCTTCATGGCATCTAATGTCGCCTGGTAGATATGCTTCTTGCAGAATTCATCTACCTCTGGAGTATAGAATGGGCTTGGTGAAAATGTTCCCATACCGCCTGTATTTAAGCCCTGATCTCCGTCCTTTGCACGCTTGTGGTCCTGGGCGGAAGTCATGATCTTAATGGTCTTTCCATCTACAAAGGACAATACAGAAACCTCACGGCCGGTCATAAACTGCTCTACTACAATACGGTCGCCAGCATGTCCAAACTGCTTATCTAACATGAGAGTCTTAACGCCTTCTTTTGCCTCTTCCCTTGTATTACAAATGAGAACGCCTTTTCCTAAAGCCAGACCGTCAGCCTTTAAAACGATCGGTACCGGTGCTGTTTCCAGATAATCTTCCAGATTCGCCTTGATCACAGTCACCTGTGGTCCATAAATGATCTGCACTCCCTGACCTTTTTTTACGATTCCTCTGGAACCACTCTGTTTTAAAATATCCTCATTTACTTTTCCTGCATCTTCGACTGTAATACGAAGTCTTGTCGCACAGCAATCCACATCACTGATATTAGCCTTTCCACCAAGTCCCTTTGTGATAAGTGCACTCACCGGATCCATATGTGCCTCATTTGATGTCGTCTGATTCCCTTCTTTTCTTGCATTTACATCTGCTTTTGTGTACAGTTTTGTCTCTGCATCCTCATCTTCACGTCCCGGTGTCTTAAAGTTGAACTTCTTGATCATAAACGTGAAAATCGCATAGTATAAAATAAAGTAAATAATTCCAACCGGAATGACTCTCATCCAGCTTGTCTTTTCATTTCCCTGTAAAATTCCAAACAGGAAGAAATCAAGGAATCCTCCTGAAAATGTAAGTCCTACCGCAATATTCAGCATATGCGCCACCATATACGCAGAACCTGCCAGGATGACCTGAACAACGAACAACGCCGGCGCCACGAATAAGAATGAAAATTCCAACGGCTCTGTGATACCCGTCAGCATACATGCCAATGC
>OGDP01001408.1_pt1 | contig 15710 bp, 14 predicted proteins | sample 1570441 | NCBI WGS metagenome assembly OGDP01 (sample SAMEA2581961, study PRJEB24529) | metagenome | biome: Human gut stool | place: China | collected 2011
TACTGCCGTCGGCGTCGATATTGAAATGGTAGTCGTCGTAAAGCTGGCCGTAACGCCCGGCGGTCCAGTGCAGATAGATCTGCGAGATGCGGTTGTGTCCCAGGGCGACAAGTTCGGCGAGCTTGGCTGCCGTCAGCAGCGGTGCTGATGATATTTGCATTTGCATAGTAGAGATGCTCCTTTCCTGTGAGTTTGGAGAGCAGGCCATTATTTTAACGTCCTCCGTTCAGCATTTTGATGTGCTGTGGCACCCTCTCACTCTTATATGGCTTTTTAGGCTCTGTTTTTTAACCTGCCGGCAGGAAAAATTTAAAAAGTGTAAAATTTGCTCTTCCAAGCGGCGGATAAAAATTATTTATGTAAAGGGGGTTAAAAATGACCTTGTAAAAAGCCATATAAGAGTAGGGGATATTATTACTGACGCAGTAAGCATACCGAATCTTTTAAATCTTAAAGACCTTTAGCATCTCTTAAAGCTTTTAAATCATTAAAATCTGTAAATCCTTCGTACATACTTATGATTTTGACTTGGAAGTTTTAAGTGTTAATAATGGTTTTGTATTACTGATCTGCGTTAGTATTGATACTTACACCCTAAATTCAGCGAAAGCAGGTAAAAAACATGAATGATTCTTTAGCTTCACAACAAAAATCTAAAAAGACGGGCGGCGATGTGCTGAGTGCCCGTCTTTTGTATTTGGCGCTGAAATGCCCCTTACTGCAGGGAAAACACTGCCAGACAGAGACTGTACGGCCAGTTGAGCCGCAGCCTGTCAAAACGGTGAAACCGCCGAGAAAGGACGATGCTTTAGTAGAGCTGCGTATCGTTTTGCCTTATGGTCTGCGCAAGCAGGCACAGGACGAGCATATCAACTGCAGCGCTTTGTTCCGCAGGGCGCTTAAGCGCAGTTTAACGTCACGCCGCAGTTCAGGCGCAAGGTGTGACTAGTGGATCATTTTACAGCGATCGAAAATGCGTGGCTGGAACCTCCGCAGAGTTTGGCGGAAGCCGTGTACAGCTGTGAATTGTGTAATGAGGCTGTTTGCGCCGGTGATTTTTATATCGAGCTGGATGGGCTCATTATTTGTATAGACTGTCTGGACAGCCTGACGGCGCGGGAGCTGGCAGTAGAGGTGTTGAATAATAAGATCACCGCAGCAGAGTGAGATAAGGGGATGTATTGATGACAGTTACTTGCACAGAAACAGCGGAGTGTGATAAATGGGCCGAAATAGTGGCTTTAGCGCAGCAGGGCAATAAAAAGATGCTGGGGGTGATTTTGCAGGCTTTTGATATCAAACTGCGAAAAATAGCACATACCAGCGCTTATAAAGGTTTTGCCGAGGATGGCGAGCAGATCGAAAGGGTTGCCGTGGTAAAGGCGCTGGAAAAGTGGGGACAGCGGCAGGATTTCGAGAAGCTGCCGGCTTTTATCGTCAGTAAGTCGTATACGGCGCTCAGCAGTGAATGGAAACGCCGGCATAAGGATGAAGAAATGACCTGCCCTTATGAAATAGAAAGCGGCTGTGAATTTGCAGAGGAAGTGCTGACGGCAGATGCGGCGCAGACGACGCGTACTTATTTTGAACAGCAGCAACTGCAGCAGGATTTTGCGGAAGTGCAGGAACTGCTGGTACAGCTTTCGCCCAAACAGGAAGAATTGATCGAACTGCATTTTTTAGAAGGCTGGAGCAACGGCGAACTGGCACAGAGGTTTGGCGTCAGTCCTGCGGCGATCAGCAAAACGATCAAAAAAGGACTTACTAAGCTGCGGCAGCTGCTGCTTGCAGCGCATCAGGCCGAAAAACAGCGGGAAGCGGAAGAACTGCTGATGTAGATAAGCTGGGATATGGACCATCAGGCGCAGGCCGGCAGGCTGTTATGGCACTGCCAGCCAGGGTGATCTGCCTGGGAAATGCGTTTGCCGCCGCCTGGACAGAGAAACCCGTAAGTGCGCCTGACCATATAAGCAAATCAGAGGCTGAAAATATTGCGAAGGATGTGCTGAAAAATGGAGAGACCTTATGAACAGATACGGCGGATGGTAAAACTGTTTGAATATAACAGACTGAAGCTGCGGTTTAGAAATGAAGATGAACGGGCCAGGTTTATTGATGGCTGGGCAGAACGCTTCTGCGAGACGGACGATGCCGAATGGAATATTGCGGTGACTATTATGACTGCCCGCCGCCGCGAACCGAACTTCTATAATATGGAAAAAGCCCTGCGTGAAGCGCAGGGCATAAGGAAGGAACGCAGACTGCAGGATGAATGGCGAGCAAAAGACAAAGGGAGTTTGCAGCAAGATCAGCGAGCAAATAATAATGCCGCAGAACAAGGACGGGAAGAAAACGAAAATAATAGAGCAAACGGCCAAATAAGCACTGCTGCCGAAACAAGCGGCGGAGCAACTACCGCCAACATGCAAAAAAGAGCCTTGCAGCTGCAAGGCTCTTATAATTTGAAAGCTACTCTGAAAACACCCGAAGAAATAGCGCAGGAAGCACTGCTACGGTATGAGAGGAAGGGGAGATAATAAATTTAATTGATAATATATTTCCAAATACGAGATTAAAGCGTTTAAATGTTTAAGTAATAAGATAGTATTGATTAAGAAAATAAATATCTTAAAGAACAAAGTGATTATATGTAAATATTTTTAGAGTTATGGTAGGATTATATATTATATTCTCTCCAATATCAAAATGTAACAATCAGTGAATTATTCACATTTTCATGATATAATAAATGAAAATTTAGGGGTGTCTCAAATGTTTGTTCAGTGCGATAAACTATTTAAGATATCAATTTACAGGAATATGATAAATGTTTAATTTGTAACCAGGGTTGTTATAATCGCTAGTATATTACATATTAAAAAATATTAGAACATTTCACATGGACGGCATTGATAGTATACGTCGTTTACTCCATTTTAATGTGGCGGGTGTTTTATATTTTATTGATGACTAAAAATATACTGAGATAGGAGAAAATTTATGATAGATAAAACTTCACCAATATATCAAATGGTCAACCAACTGTATGAGGAAGATTGTTTAGAATGTATGAAGCGTATTTCTGATGCGTCAATTGATATGATACTATGTGATTTGCCTTATGGCATGACACAAAATCAATGGGATAGTTATATCCCTCTAGATTTATTATGGGAGCAGTATAAAAGAATTATTAAACCTAATGGAGCTATCATTCTTACATCGCAAGGATTGTTTACTGCGAAGTTAATTATGAGTCAACCGAAACTATTCAAATATAGATGGATTTGGGAAAAATCTAAACCTACTAATTTTTTGAATGCAAAAAAACAACCACTTCGCAAATATGAAGATGTATGTGTATTTTATAAAAAGTTGCCAACATACAATCCACAAATGAAACTAGGCGAACCTTATAATAAAGGCATTCGAAAAAATCAACTAAGTGGAAGTTATGGTGATTTTCAACCAGTACATGTTTTTAGTGATGGAGAGCGTTATCCGACTGATATAATATATGTTAAAACAGCAGAAAGTGAAGGTGAAGTTGTTCATCCAACACAGAAACCCATTGAATTGGGTAGATATTTTGTGAGAACGTACTCTAAACCAGGAGATGTTATTTTAGATAATACTTTTGGAAGTGGGTCATTTTTGGTAGCTGCCTTGATGGAAGGTCGAAATTTCATAGGCATTGAAAAAAATGAGGATGTTGCACTATTTAAAAAAGAAAAAATTAACTATATTGATGTTGCTAAGAAAAGATTATTTTTAGCATGGAAGAAGATGGATAAAAATATGTGTCAGAGTATTGCAAGTGTAAATTTAATTCGAGAATTCGAGGAGAGTTGATGCGATGGGTACGGTAATAAGACGAAATGAAAGAAGCTGGGCGATAGAACTTATAATGACAATAAATGCTTTTGTAACAAATAATGATTTGATCATAAAGCGTGCTGGAGGAGAAAGTACAATATCGACCCAAATAAATACTATGTTTCCGGACGTGATACTTTATGGAAATAAAGAACAAAGTATTATTCTGCAAGGGTGGGAAATTAAAATGCCGGATGTTCCTATTGAGGATGAGGCATTTATTAAAGATGCACAGAGGAAAGCTATTGCACTAAATTTAAACAGTTGTATAATATGGAACTTTACTTACGCAGTACTCTATATTCGTGAAGAAAAAGATACATTTAAAAAAGTTAGGCAGTGGTCTGATACAAGTTATATCAAGACAAGAGATGATGTGGGTTTTTATCGTTCTGATTGGGAAAAACTTATTGAAGATATCATTCTTGAATTAAACAAATATTTTTGTTCTGGTGAATTTCGCCAATCAACTATTGGAGATATTATTTCAACTACTACCATTACTACCATGATACAGCGAAACAAGCCTTTGATTGCCAAGAGGTTGGAAGAGTTCGCTTGTAAAGATGCTTTAATGCATGCGTATATTGATAATTGGTGGAGTAATGTTCATTCAGAATATGAGCATGATGAGATAAATAAGTATGAAGCTTATGCGAAATCTATTGTCCTAAATTGGTCTAATAGAATAATATTTGCTCATATAATAAAAAATTATCAAAATTCTGCACTAAAAATTAATAATATTAAATATACAACTACACCCTATGAAGCAAATGAGATTTTTAAAGAAATTACAAGCAAATGTGATTTTTATAATGTTTTTTCATCTATGCAGTATAATGAAATTTTACCAGACTTATCTTGGCGGGATTTTGTTGAGTTTTCTATTTTTCTAAAGCATAATGGAATTGAACAACTTAAACAATCTGCATTACAAAATATTTTAGAAGGTTCTGTTAACACAACTAAACGTGAAATTAATGGTCAGTACACTACACCTGAGGAACTTGCGCGAATTCTTGTGCGGCTTTCAGTTCGTGATTGGAGTGATACAATAATGGATTGTTGTTGTGGGACAGGAACTATTCCTAAGGTAGCTCTTCAAATTAAAAAGAGTATGTTTGATGCTAGATCAGCAATAGAGAGTGTTTGGGCTTGTGATAAGTATCAATATCCTTTGCAGGTAGCAAATATAAGTATGGCTGATTCAAAGTTTATGAATCACGCTAATCGTATTTTTCAACACAATGCTCTCTCTCTTGAAATTGGTGAGAAAATTAGTATTACTAATCCAGAAAACGGTAAGCAAATGGAACTGCAATTACCATCATTTGGAACAATTGTATCAAATTTACCGTTTGTTTCATTTGAGGTTATTCCTGATGACGATAAAGCTGAAATCAATAAAAATTCACAATGTAGTAATATGGATGGTCGATCAGATTTATATTGTTATATTGCCGTTATTATTGCTAAAATGCTCAGAAATAATGGGATATTGGGTATAATTACATCAAATTCATGGTTAGGAACAAATACAGGTGCCAAGTTTGTGGAATCATTGCTTAATGAATATGATTTATTACAAGTTCATATTAGTGGGAAAGGACGTTGGTTTCAAAATGCAGACGTTGTCACTACAATTCTAATTTTGAAAAAGAGCGTGATAGATAGGATTGATAGTACGCAATTTTTTTTGTGGAAAAGATCGCTTGAAGATTTTGAAAAGCATATTGAAGACGAAAATAAGTTAATAAATTCTGCGTTCCTTGGAAAAGAATTGGATTCAGAAATTGTTGAAGTTGCTACTTATTCAAAGAAGGAAATGGAAAAACTCCTTAGTTTAAATATTTCTTATAACGCATTATTTCATAAAATTGATTGGCTATTGTCTGTTCAAAGCAAAATTATACAAATTGATAAGGTTTTTAATGTATTTAGAGGTAGTCGGCGTGGATGGGATGCTATGTTTTATCCAAAAGATGGAGAACACAATATAGAATCTCGATTCTTAAGAAAAGTGCTAATAAATGCTAGACATGTGAAATCTCTTGAAACAATCGCTGACGCTGATGCTTTTTGTTGTAGTGAAAGTCTTGAAAGTTTGAAGAAAAATGGAATGTTTGGAGCGCTTAATTGGATTGAAAAATTTGATGGGCAAAAAAATGGAGTTGGAAAGCCTTTACCACAGGTTTTAAAAAGAGCAAATATGCAATGGTATGAGCTTCAAGAAAATGAAATTGCAGAAATATTTACTATGATGAATCCGGATCAACGATTATTTTTTGCAAAGTTTGATACGCCTTCATTTGTAAATCAGAGATTGATTGGTTTAAAGCATAAACCTGAATTTTATGATGAAGAATTAAATCATGCGCTGTTAAATTCTATGTTTACGATGTTTTATATTGAAGCCTCTGGTTTTGGGCGTGGTCTTGGTGTGTTGGATGTAAATAAAAAAAGTATTTCGAAGTGTTATATGTTAGATCCGCGCCAAGTAACGAGTGAAAATCGAGACAAGATTATTGGAGCGTTTTTAAATTTAAAAGGGCGAGAAATTAAGAAAGTTTCAGAGGAATTATATGAAAATGATAGGGTGAAATTCGAACATACAGTATTGAAAAGCTTTGATTTAGATGAATATTTTAATGAAATACGGCAGTCGTTGATTTCTATGCAGCAAACTAGAGGAAGCGTCAGAATTTGAATGTTATCAGAGGAAAATAGATTTAAGAAAACAATAGAGTTGCTTAAGATTAGAATAGTGAAAGAAATTAAGGGTTTTCTTTAAGAAGTAAGACATAATAGGGAACTTTCATTTAAATTTTATTAGAATATGGAAACAATGAATTGATATATTTGCAAAAAGCTTGGAAATATTAAAGATCAAAAAGCCGCTGGATATTGAACCGCCCAAGAGTTAATAGACACAAAATATAAAAGCCAATCATAGAATATCATTGATTTACGCCGTCTGACTCCGTTTTTCTAAAGGAGTCAGATGGTATTTTAATTGAAATCTCTCAAAATTGTAAAAATGGATGTAATCATCAATAAGTTGCTCAGTCTCTTTAAAGGTATTAATCTTCTGCCTTGAAACGCACTCCGCCTTGAACATAGAGAAAAAGCTTTCTGCTAAAGCATTATCATAAGGGTTACCAAGTCTTGACATCGATGGTGTAATACCATATTCTTTGGTTAGGGTAAAATATGCCCCGGAGTTGTATTGAAACCCCTGGTCGCTGTGGAGCTGCAACTCTCCAGCGACCTTTTCTTTTTCCATGGCTGACCGCAAGGTATTTAAAACAAGATTAACTGTTTGTTGCTGGCTGGTTTTATAAGCAACAATGCTGTTGTTAAACAAGCCTATAATTACAGACAAGTAAAGGAATCCCTGTGTTGTACGTATATAGGAAATATCAGTTACCCACTTTTGGTTGATACGGGCTGACTTAAAGTTACGATTTAAAAGGTTTGAATAACGATGTATAGATTGTCCGCTTTCATATTCCGTTTTTACCTTTTGTTTAAAAGCATCTGTGTAACGAATCATTCCTTTTTTGCCAGACATACAAAAACCTCCAATCGTAATTTATATTCTACGATTGGAGGCTTTTTATTTCAATATCTATTTTTCATGGTCCTGTTCAATATTCAGCAGCTTTCTTAACTAAAGATTTGCTTTGAGATAAACAGAAGAAAAAGATATGTTTTGGGCAATTATGGTGTCAATTCTACTTAACTTGTATTTCTGTAGCTTCTAAAACGCCATCATTATCAATCAAAAATTCTGTACCGTCTTTTCGTTCTAAACGATAGTTCTTTTTTGTGATTTTTATGCAAGTAACATGATTTGCATAGTCAATTTCGTAGCGACCTCTTGAGAAAGCAATATCATATGTTTTGCCGATTTCTAATTCTACTGGTAATTGCATAATGTTCGTCTCATTTCTAAAAATATTTATATACGAATATTGATTGCAGAAAAATACATCTACGATGCAAGGCTTGTATGGATATTAGGTGAAATCTTTGGTGGAGACGAAGAGGATCGAACTCTCGACCTTACGGATGCGAACCGTACGCTCTCCCAGCTGAGCTACGTCCCCACTACATAAAATATCTTACTCCTGCCGGCGCAAAATTACAAGTATATTTTTAGCTTTGGGGCTTGCCGCTATGTATACACGCGCGCTTATTGACAACTTTTGCCGCTGGTGCTACACTTTAAAGTAATTTCATAAGTATTTGATCGATGATGAGGATTAGTAGCTTTGCCAAGCGGACCTCAGCGAGCCGGTGACAGTGCAAGTCCGGCGTTTGGCGGCAGTGTGAATGGACCTTTAAGATACGGCTTGAGCCCGCAAGGGGGTAGACGCCGTCGGGATGCTTCGCCCGTTACCAGGGAAGGGGATATCGGCCATGGCCCGTATCTTAGCGAGCGGACCTTAATCGGTCAAGCAGGGTGGTACCGCGAAAGTTATGTCTTTCGTCCCTACATGGGGATGAAGGGCTTTTTTTATTTGCCCGGGCTGAAGGAGGCTTATATTATGGATAAAGAAAAAAATACCAGGCTGCCGTTGGTGGACCTGATCGAAGTTAAACCAATGCAGGACGGCTACCGCTGGGTAGCGATCACGGCGATGCTGTTCGCTATCGGCATCATCCTGCACACGGTCAGCCCTAATGTGGGCGGCGTGACGCCGAACTGGACGATCGCCATGTATTCTATCGTTATCAATCTGACGAATCCGACGCTGTCGCAGGCTGTGGGCATCGGTTTTATTGCGGGCATCACGCTGGTGCCGTCGTCGAAGTCGGCTTTTCCGCTGGGTAATATCGCCAGCGAGCTTTCGGGTGCGATCACCTGCTGCATCCTGGTCAAGGCGATGCTGCGCTGCGGTTTGGGCAAGTGGAAGCTGCGCCCCCTGGTGACGGGATTTTTGGCAACTATGGCCAGCGGCGGTGTGTTTACTTTCATTTTAAAGATCGTTCTGGGCTTGCCGCTGCATGTCTGGCTGTATGCCATGCTGCCGGTGGTGGCGATCGTGGGCGCGCTGAACGGCATGATCACCTTTTTGCTGTTCGGGCCGGTGCGGAAGCTGTTTTTTGTGCAGGAGGACGATGAATGATGGAGAGCGTTATCAGGCTGGAAAATTTTTATTTTGCTTATAATAAATCGGAGCTGGTGCTGCAGGATATCGACCTGGAGATCAAAAAGGGTTCGTTCACTGTGGTGGCCGGCCCCAGCGGCGCGGGCAAAACTACTTTGTGCAAGGCGATGACGGGCATCGTGCCTTTTTATATGGGCGGGCGTTACAGCGGCGATGTGCAGGTGTTGGGCGAATCGACTAAAGGCCGCCGGGTGTCGGATATCGCGATGCGCGTGGGGCTGATGCTGGAGGATTACGAAAGCCAGCTGGTTTCGCTGACCGCGGGCGAGGAAGTTGCTTTCAGTTTGCTGAATCACGGTTTTGCGCCGGAGGAGGTGGCGGAGCGTACCCGTAAGGCTTTGGAGGACGTGGGGCTGCCGGGGCGCGAAAGCTATCAGCTGGACGAGCTGTCGGGCGGGCAGCGCCAGCGTTTGCTGCTGGCGGCTACTTTGGCGGTGCATCCCGAGATCATTGTGCTGGATGAGCCGGTATCGGCGATGGACCCGGACGGGGCCCATTCGCTGTATGATCTGTTATATGCGATCCATCAGCGTTACGGCACGACGATCATCGTAGTTGAGCACCGGGTGGACTATCTGCTGCCTTATGTGACGGACATGGTAGTGTTGAAGGAGGGGCAGCTGGTAACGGCTGATACCTTTGCCGCTGCGGCGCGGACGATGTATGAGGACGAGGAGCTGCGTCCGCTGGTACCTGCGTTATGGCAGGTGAAATTGGGTGTCGAGCGCCGTTTCGGCATCACTTTGGGCGAGTGGCGGACTGAGGCAGAGGCGGCTGCGGAATTACAGCTGCTTGGTTTTGAAGGGGGGAACGCCTGATGCTGGAGGCTAAAGAGGTCAATTTTGCTTACCGCAGGGGTCTGCCGGTACTGAACGATATCGCCTGCACGATCGGTGACGGCGAGTTTGTGGCGCTTTTGGGCCATAACGGCAGCGGCAAGACAACGCTGAGCCGTTTGTTCATGGCGCTTCTGCATCCCCGCAGCGGGCAGGTGCTGGTAGACGGCGAGGATATCGTCAATTATGAGCCGGCCGACCTGGCTGATAAGATCGGTTATGTATTCCAGAACCCGGATCTGCAGATTTTGGAAGATACGGTTTTTGATGAAGTGGCGTATGGGCCGAGGGCTAAAAAGCTGACGGCAGAGACGATCAAAAAGCAGGTGGAGGCAGCTTTGGCGGCTACAGGGCTGGCCGAGCTGGCGGGGGCGTATCCGCGTCTGCTGTCCTTTGGGCAGAAGCGGCGGTTGGGTGTGGCGTCGGCGCTGGCGCTCAATCCGCGTACTTTGATCTTAGACGAGATCACCAACGGTCAGGATGCGATCGAGAAAGAGCGGATGATGCAGTATTTGCAGACGCTGAACGAAGAAAAGGGGATCACGATCGTGTTGATCTCGCATGATATGGACGTGGTGCGCCGTTATGCGAAGCGGGCCATTGTCCTGAAGGACGGCGACCTGGTGTATGACGGTACGCCGACGGAGCTGTTCGGCGGTGCGTATGCTGTGGAGGAATGGGGCCTGCGCCGGCCGACGGCGGCTGCTTTGGCGGGCTGTCTGGGTTTTACGGCGGCGACACCCGAGGAGTTCTGCCGCCTGTTGGTGCGGAAAGGAGCTGAGGACTGATGAGGATCAGTGCGTTTACTCAAATCATTGTCACTGTTGCTGTGACGGCGTGGGTCTTTATCCTGCCGGTCAAGGCGGTGGCGACGATTCTGGTTTTTGAGCTGGCTTTACTGCTGTCGATCAAGCGCGACCGCATGACGATGGCGGCGATCGGCGGTTTGGCGGTGTTCACCGGGCTGATGATCCTGTTCCAGCTGCTGTTCGGTTCGCCGCTGGAGGTAGCGCTGACGGGTGGCTTGCGGATGCTGGTCATGACGATGGCGTTTTTGTGTATGCTGGCGGCGACGCGTATCCAGGATATTGCCCAGACGCTGGTGGACCGTTTCCACCTGCCCTGTGAATATGCTTTTATGCTGACGACGGCGCTGCGTTTCGTGCCTAATTTCCTGGCTGACAGCGAGATCACGCTGGATGCTCAGTCCTGCCGCGGTTATTCCAACCGGGGCAACTGCGTGAAACGCCTGCTTTCGTATGTCGTGGTCATCAGACCGCTGGTCATGCGGGCGGTGGCCAAGTCCGAAACGCTGGCGCTGAGTATGGAGCTGAAGGGTTTCGGCAGCAATACTTATAAAAATATGCCGCGCGAGCCGCTGGGAGCCGCCGATTTTATCGTGCTGGGGCTGGTCGTGGTCCTGAGTACCTATCCGTTCTGGAAATAATGCCCAGCTGAAAATTTTAAATCATCCTGCAAGCAGCTGCTGCCTTAGAAAGGGAGCGGCTGCTTTTTTTTGAGTAATATAATAATTTTATTGCCTAAAAGAATATAAATTACAGTTGATAAAAATAATAAATATGATAGAATAAAATCAGCAAAGTATATAATAATATCGAACTATTTTAAATGTATGGATAGAAGGTGGCTGTAATGGTACAATCGGGTGATACTCTCGTTTTATCTTTAGCTGAATTACTGGGCGGCAAGCAGGTGGATACCGGAGTCATCGACATGGCTCTGGCGGAGCTCTGTTCTGCTTTTGATTTTGACGGCGGGCTGATCTATGAATTGGACCAGTACAACCATCTGCATCTGAAAGAACGCTGTCTGCGTAAGGAGCTGCCTTTGCGGGGCAGCTTTCCGATCGACGCGGTCGACGCTGCTTACCGCAGCTATCTGGCTCAGGAAACCTTTGTCTGGCTGGAGGGTGGACAAAAGAACAGTGCGGCTGAGAATGCTTTGCTGGAGCTGTTTGCGGCGCAGTCGCTGGTAGTGGCTTCAGTAGTCGATGAAACGCTGCAGATCTACGGGCTGCTGGTATTTGTACAGCAGTCGGCCCGGTCGGTGCCGCCGGCAGGCACGCAGCAGCTGCTGAAGACAGTGCTGTCGATGTTTGGCCGGTATATCGGGGTGCGGGTCTATCAGAACAAGCTGACTTTTGCCAAAAATTCGCTGGAAAGCATTTTGGATAATACAGGTATAGATATTTATGTCAATGATTTCCATACCCATGATATTTTATATGCCAATCGTTCTATGGCGGCCCCGTACGGCGGTATTTCGCAGTTTTTGGGGCGCAAGTGCTGGGAGGTGCTGTTCCCGGGTCAAAACGGGCCTTGTGCTTTCTGCCCGCAGCAAAAGCTGATCGATGAGAACGGCGAACCGACGAAGATCTATTCCTGGGATTATCAGCGGCCTTTCGACGGTTCCTGGTTCAGGGTGTTCAGCGCGGCGTTCCGCTGGGTGGACGGCAGACTGGCCCATGTGGTGAGCAGTGCCGATATCACTGACAATAAGCGCAACGAAGCTTTGGTCGAGTATCTGGCCAATTATGATTCGCTGACGAACCTGCCGAACCGCCGGATGCTGGTGAAGGAGTGCGAGCGCCGGATCGACAAAACGCAGGAGGGCGGCGAAGGTTATCTGCTGTTTTTTGACATCGACGGCTTTAAAAAGATCAACGATACCTTTGGTCACGAAGCGGGGGACGAGTTCTTAGTGCAGCTGGGACAGTTCTTTTCCGGTATCCCGCTGCTGCATGACGCTATTTACCGCAACGGCGGCGATGAGTTCATCGCGATCATTGACGGCGATAAAACGGAAGCTAATATCCGGAATCTGGCCAGCTTTATCCATCGGCGGTTTGCCCAGCCCTGGCGGCTGAAAAGGGGCGAGGTGTTCTGCAATGTCAGTATCGGCGTGGCGCGTTATCCCGAGGACGGGAGGACGGCGGAGGAGCTGCTGCTCAAAGCTGATCAGGCCATGTACAAGGTGAAGAAAGCCGGCGGTAAGGGTGTCCTGTTTGGATATGAGCTGTAAATCTTAATAATAAAAGCCTTTATGACAAAGTCATAAAGGCTTTTTTATGTGCAGATCCTGATGATCAGTGGCGGTCAGTTTTGGCTGCCTCCAGGTAAAAGTCCAAAAACAGCTGGGCGGTGGCGCTTAACCGGTCTTTTTTGGACCAGAACAGCGTCTGTTCAAAATACAGTTCATCATCAGCCAGCAGCTGCTGCTGCAACCCTTGGGGGAAGTCGTCCCTGCCGCCGGCGGAAACGATGGCGATGCCGCTGCCGTCCTGCACGAAAGCGAGTGCGGCAGTATTGGTGGTGGCGATAAAGCGGATCTTGGGCATGAAGCCGTGCTTGAGGCAGGCTTTGCGCAGCAGGCTGTAGCAGCCGAAGTTACAGCAGACAGGGATATTCTGTAATTGTTTCGGCGTCAGCGGCTGCTGTGGGTCAAGTCCGCAGTTTGCCTGCGGACTGTAAACGGCGTAAAAATATTCTTTCTGCGTTTTGTGGGCGGCAAACAGCTGCGGTGACGGCAGCGGCGCGTTGGCAAAGGCAAAATCACTGCTGTTTTCCGCAATATGTCTGGTCTGGGCGCTGACGGCTTCTTCCCGGAACTGGAAGCAGATTTCGGGATAGGCGGCCGCAAAGGGACGCAGATAGGTGTTGATGAAAAAGGTGCTTTTGGCAGGCGAAACGCTGAAGCGCAGTGTGCCGGAAGCTTTTTTATTGAAGCTCTGCATATCTAAAAGGATGGTTTCTTCGGTGCGGCAGATCTGGCGGGCCTTGCCCAGGAAGGCTTCCCCGGCTTCGGTCAGGGTCAGCTGGCGCTTGCCGCGCGCAGTCTGGATCAGCTTGGCGCCGTAATAGTGCTCCAGTGTTTTGATCTGGGCGCTGAGGGCCGGCTGGGCCAGGGCCAGTTTTTTGGAAGCTGTGGTCAGGTTCCCTGTTTCGGCGACGGTGATAAAATTACGGTAAAATTCAAAATCCATAGCTCACCTCTAAAAAATATAAGAAATTCTTATTATAATAACAAAGAAATAGTATTTTACTTTTTTATACCACCATTCTACAATAAAAATAGTTTGAGAGCAAGAAGGGGATGGGGTTATGTACGGAAGTAAACGCAAGCGCCGCCTGCACAGCGTAGCGGTATTGCTGGGACCGCTAAGCTTCGGCTTGACGATACTGCTGCTGGAATGGTTCTTTGGCTTCAAAGCGGCTGCGGCGCTGGGGACGACGGTCTGGATGGCGCTGTGGTGGATATTGCGGCCGGTCAATATTTCGGTGACGGCGTTCGTGCCGATCGGTGTCAACGCATTGTTTGACCTGATCCCGATGCAGCACGTTATCAGTCAGTATTTTTCTGAGATCATCGTGCTGCTGTTCGGCGCTGATCTGGTCTGCCTGACCTGGGCGACGACGGGGCTCGACAAGCGGCTAGCGATCAAGACCCTGTGCTGTATCGGCACGTCACTGCGGCAGCAGATAGCAGTCTGGCTGCTGGTAGCGACGGTACTGTCCATCTTTCTGCCGAATGTGGTCGTCTGTACGATCCTGGTACCGGTAGCGGTATCCATGCTGCAGTTTATTGGCGAGGAAAACATCAAAAACAGTAAGCTGGCAGTGCCGATCCTGCTGGCGATCGTCTGGGGCGCGGGCATCGGCGGCTTCGGCTCGCCTTTGGGCGGGGCGGCGAACCTGGTGGCGATCAGCTATCTGGAAAAGCTGACAGGACAGGAATTTATGTATATCGACTGGGTGGTTCGTTTTCTGCCGCTTTTGGTACTGGTCCTGCTGCTGAATCTGTTTTTCCTGTTCCATTTGCCGGTGCCGGTAAAGCGCTTGGCTGGTACCAGCGAATATTTTAAGGAAATGTACGCGCAGCTGGGTACGATACGGCTGGGCGAAAAAATCAGCCTGGTGCTGTTTGCTGCGGCGACACTGCTGGCTTTTATCCGGCCGCTGTACGCCGGGTGGCTGCCTGCGCTGAAGCCTGCGTATGTCTTTCTGATCATGGGGCTGCTGGCCTTCACCTTCGAGGATGAGGACGGTAAGGCTCTGCTGACCTGGGAATTTGCGGAAAAGGGCGTTATGTGGGGCATGCTGTTTTTATTTGCCGGCGGCCTGGCTTTGGGCAGTCTGGTGACGGAAACCGGCGCGGCCTTGAAAATGGCTGAGGCGATCACGCTGCTGCCGCTGACTGGCGGTCTGGAAACGGTGTTTGCTTTTACGCTGTTTTCGACGGTGCTGACCGAGATTTCCAGCAATACGGCGGCGGCCGCTATTGCCGTGCCTGTAGTGCAGAGTATTGCGCAGGCGCTGGGGCTGAACCCGATCCCGTATTTGTTCGTGGCGATCGTCGCCTTCAACAGCGCCTATGTGCTGCCGGTATCGATCAGGGCTATCCCGGTCAGCTATGGGCTGGACCCGGCCGAGCTGTTTAAAAACGGGCTGCTGCTGTCGCTGTGCAGCGTACTGCTGATCACAGTCGTCGGTTATTTGTTCATCAGGTACTGGCCGTTGTTCTCGACGGTCTGAAAAGGGTCTGTCGCTCCCACTGCTGCATGGCGGTGGGATTTTTTTGTGCGGGCGCTGGCGGCACAAGGTTTGGGAAAGTATGAGCCGGAAAAAGAGTTCACCAAAAACAAGTATTTATTTAATATTACAATTTAAAGATTGCCAGTAAAAATCTTTTAGAATATAATAAAAATAGTAACTTAATATAATGATTGTATTTATTATAGATAATAACGGAAAATAGAAGGCAGCTGGCAATGAAAAATAATATCTTATTAAAAACTAATTTA
>OGDP01001419.1_pt1 | contig 15574 bp, 9 predicted proteins | sample 1570441 | NCBI WGS metagenome assembly OGDP01 (sample SAMEA2581961, study PRJEB24529) | metagenome | biome: Human gut stool | place: China | collected 2011
TTCATATTTTCAATGTCGTGTGCCGGAATGATGTCAATCACATCCAAGTGGAAAAATTTCTCCAGTCTTGCAAGAAGTAACTGAGATGTACCGATTCCTCCGCTGCACACTAAAACTACGGAATATCTTACGGTTTCATTCTTATTTCGCTCAATCGCTGCACAAATATGAACTACAATATAAGCAATTTCTTCTTTTGATAACTTTCTTCCAACATATTCTTCCAATACATGAACATTCTTTTCTGTGGCTTTCTTTACTCCTGGATATCTCTGAAGTACTTCATCAACAACAGAATTAATTGCAAATCTATCACCAAGCGTTGAAAACGTTGACTCCAAATGGTTGATCAGATTTTCGTAAAAGATGTAATCTCCCTGAAGATTTATATGAATATCTTTTGATATATTCTGGATGAAATTTCTTGTGATAACCTGCATCTTAACGATTTCTTTGTTACTAGTCGTTTTCTTGATGTATTTCATCCGGTTTAGGACATCTGCTACATAATATATTTCTGTATCTGGTATTTCTTTTACAATAAACTGCTGAATCTGATCGATCATTCCCTTCGCCATTTCCCATTTGCTGTTCTTTTTACCACCATATTCCACATAATGTGATTTTCTTAAGCGGTAAAGCGAAAGCTGAAAGTAATTTCTTAACTGGGCAAATGACCGATCTGTCAAAAACCTTCCATAAATATGTTCTGCTTCATTAATGATCTTCTCGATTATCGAAATATCTTCCAGATCTATCTTTAAGTTCTTTGAAAGACACTGTGTTAAATGCTGAAAAATTGGCTCTACCTTGAAAATACTATTTCCTGACTGAATCATATCGAGCAATAAGTTTCGCTTATCAATTTCTCTTCCTTCAAGCAGTAACCCTTTATTGGAATGAGAAAGTACATATAAATGTCTCTCTCTGCAAAAGTTTTTGATATGTTCCAAATCCTGAATGATCGTTGATCTGCTTACAAACAGCTGATCTGCAATCTCTGACAATGTAATGTAATCATCAGAACCGATCATTAATACAACTGCAAAACTGACCCTTTCTTCTCTTGAAAGTTTAAAAGAATAAAACCCTTCTTCCGAAAGAGATTCTCTTGCCTTTGTGATATCTTGTTCTGTGTTGATCACACCTCTTTTCCCAAGATTTAATGGTTGTAAATGATTTTCTTTCAGATAATCATTGATCTGATCAATATCGTATCGGATGGTTCGGCTTGAAACTTTAAATGTATCTGCCAACTCCTGAATCGATATTGTCTGATTATATTCTGTTTTTGTAATTAGCTGAGATAATATTTCTCGAGATCTCTTATTCATATGTTCACCTCATCTGTAACTAAAGTATAGCATCGTACTTTTTCAAAAAACAGTTTCAAGTATTTCAAAAAAAATGCAAAAAAATAGTCTGCTGACAATTTCTTTCACATTTTTTTGAAAATAATTGTTAAAGCAGCTATTTTTTATACTTTGTAATTGTATTTTTTATTCTAAACTATGTTTTAACATATCGAGAACCATCTCTGGTGCCTTCACATATGATTCTACGGTTGCTCCTCCCTGATGATTTGTCACTGTAATATTGTCTAATTTCAACAATGGTTCATCTTTTGAAACAGGTTCTGTCGGAAATACATCGATTGCTGCTCCCATGATCTTATGCTCTGAAAGTGCATGATAAAGTTCTTTCATATCAACTGCGACTGCTCTTGCTGTATTGATCAAATAAGCAGTTTCTTTCATCTGATTAAATTCCTCTTTTCCGATAATTGGTGGATCACCAGCCTTAATCCTTGCATGAATCGTGATCACATCTGATCGTTTGATCAGTTCTTCTTTTGTAACTGGTTTGCATCCTTCTTCTCGAATCTTATCTTCATCTGCAAATGGATCATGAACAAGGATAGTTGGATGAAAACCTTTCAGACGTTCAATGACGAGACGACCAATCGTTCCAAATCCAATGATTCCGATCGTCTGGCTTCTTAGTTCTGTCAGTGTCTCAGAATTTTGATATTTTTCTCTCCACTCACCATTCTTTAATGCTGTACAAGATCTTGTGATATTTCTTAATTCATTTAAAATCATTCCAATCGTATATTCTGCAACTGCATATGCATTATGAGCTGGGCAATTAATAACTTTCACACCCTTTTCTTTTGCCGCTTCCATGTCAATATTTTCTACACCACCACGACAGGATAAAATATACTTTAGATTTTCTGCTTCTTTGATCACTTCCTTACTAACCGGACACTGATGTACAAAAATAACATCCGCCTTTTTCATAAGCTCTATAATCTCATCTTCTACCTCAAATGCACATGCTCCCTGTGTTTCTATCTTTCGGATAACTTCCCTGAAATCATCTTTACTACTGTTTTCTTTCCAGGATTTACATATAAACTCATCAATGATCGAACTTTTTTCTAATTCCCTCCTAAAATATATGGACGGAATCATCATATCTCCTACTGCAACACATTTCATAATAAAACATCCTTTCTAACACTTATATTTGTTTCATATTAACATTTTTATGTTCGTTTTGTCTATATAAATGTTCGTTTAGAACTTTTTATTATTCTCTTATTTCTTGAATTTTCCTTTTCTGTAAAGTATAATAAAAGATAATTATATAGTATATAAAAGGAGCTATTTCGTTGAAAAAAGATATACGTCAACAAAAAATATTAGATTATTTATCTCATTTTGAACGGATTTCAATTTCTGAAATCTGTGAAATATTTGACATCGTGCCAATGACTGCACGAAGAGATTTAAAGGAACTTGAGGATGACCATAAATTGATCCGTACACATGGAGGTGCAACACTTCCTTCTCTTTCGATTCACGATACCACTCTTCCTTTTCATCAGCGTATGACGCAGAATATTGAATTGAAAGAATCTATTGCAAGAGCTGCTCTTCCTTACATTCAGAATCGACATCATATTTTCCTTGCCTCTGGAACAACAGTCCATATGTTTGCTACAATGCTCAAAGATTCTGGCACCTTAAATATCGTTACAGATGCAGTCAATATTTCTTACGAATTAAGTTCATATCCTAATATTCATCTAATTTCTCTGGGTGGAGAAATACGTCATAATTCACTTACTACAACTGGTCAGATTGCCGAATCGAATCTGAATTCATTCCAGCTTGACTGTGCTTTTATTGGAGTTAATGCTGTTGATGAAGAAGGAAATATCTTTTTAGGAAGTATGGCTGAGGCATCAATTGTACGCCTGCTCTGTCACATGGTTCCTGAAATCTATTTTCTCGCAGATGAAACCAAACTTATGAAGAAAGATTTTATCTACATCTGTCAACTTGGAAAAGGTCGCAATCTTATTACGAATCCTTCAATCTCAGAAAAATGCATTCATACATATGAACAACTCGGTGCCTGCGTGATCACAGAAAGTCAAAAAGACCGGAGATAACTATTCCCGTTATCTCCGGCCTTTTCATTTCTTGTAATTATTTACTCTTTGCATCTGTTGTTGTGTTCTTCGCCGCTGTTGTTGTAGTAGTTGTTGCTGCTGTAGATGCTGTTGTAGCTTTATATTTAAACTTAACTTCTTTCCACAGATCCTGATCTACAGACTTCTTGTCATCCCACTTCTTGTCTGCATCTTTTGTCCACTTCTTGTAGACTTTCTCGTATGCTGCCTGCTGTTTTTCCTGAAGCAGTGTGGATTTGTTTGATGCAGCTGCTGTTGTGTCGTTTGGATTTAACATCTTGATGATCACGTATGCATCGTCTAATTCTACGACTCCGCTTACCTGGTTCTTCTTAAGTTTTGCTGCTGCTGTTTCGAATTTTGTTCCTAATGCAGCTTTTCCTTTTGTATAGGATTCTTCGTTGTCAGAGTTTACGCTGAACTTCTTAGCTACAGAGCTGATACTCTGACCTTTCTTGATCATCTTTAATGCGGATTTTGCTTTCTTTAGCTGATCTTTCTTCTCAGCGGCTGTCATGTCTTTTTCTTTTCCTGTCTTGCTGTCTGTTGTCTTTGTTGTGAAAACAAGTTTGTAGACTTTGACAGTTTTGGCTTCGTCATCTGTTACTGTAACGTTTGCTTTCTTGATGATCGCCTGCATAACTTTACTTGCGATCGTGCTTTCTTCGTACAGTTTCTGGATCATATCTTTATCTGCTTCTGTCTTCTTCATGACTTTCTTACCTGTTGAGTCTTTTGCGAAGGCAGTTACGCTTTCTTTGATCTGCTTCTTCTCAGATTTTGTTAACTTCACGTTGTAGTCGTCTGCATGTGCTGCTAAAACTTTGATCTGTTTTAACTGGTTGATAACGCTGTTTTTGACAGACTGCTGCATTGTGATCTTCTTTCCTTTGCTGTCTGTTCCGACCTGCATAGACCACATGCTGTCTCCGAAGTATGCTCCGTACTGAGCTTCTGCCTGATACTGCATGATTCTTGCATATACATGAGCTTCCTGGAATGTTACTTCTTGTCCTGCATATTCAAATAATGTCTTCTCATTCTTGCTTTTACATCCTGTAAATAAAGAAAGAGTTAACGCAAGAACTGCAGTTAAACATAGCAACTTCTTTGCTAATTTCTTCATTTCATTTTCTCCTTCATATTATGATTATATTAGCTAATGTCTGGCGATATTATAGCACAAACTTATCAGATTATCAATGAATTGAGCGAGTTCACACAATGTTCAATCTTTTCTAACTGCTTCACTTTCTTTGTCTTTGACAGATCCAGTACAAATGTCGGATTCTTGCCTGCCTGGAAGGATAATTCACGTTTGTATTCTTCTAATACCACTGGAATTTTTTCTACGTCCACAGCTGCATCTGGTTTCATTTCAAATGAGACTTTTTCTCCTTTTTGTTTCACATCTGTCATATAAGCATGATGTGCTAATGATTTCAAATATGCAACATATAACAGGTTGTGGACTGCTTTCGGCATTTCCCCAAAACGGTCGATCAACTCGTCTGTCATATCTTCCATTTCATCTTTGGATTCAATGGATGAAATACGTTTGTATAATTCCAGTTTTTGATATTCATTATACACATACGTTGATGGAATAAATGCATTGATGTCGAGATCGAGTGTTGTGTCAAATTCATCCTCGTCTTTTAATTCGCCTTTTAATCTCAAGACTGCTTCATTCAGCATCTTGCAATACAGATCGTATCCAACTGCTTCCATATGACCGGATTGTGCCTGTCCCAAAAGATTTCCTGCTCCGCGGATCTCCAGATCTCGCATTGCGATCTTATAACCGGATCCCAGATCTGTAAATTCCCGGATCGCCTGTAATCGTTTTTCTGCGGTTTCTTTTAACAGTGTGTTCTTTTTGTACATCAAAAATGCAAATGCATTTCGATTCGATCTTCCGACACGTCCTCTTAACTGATACAACTGGGACAGTCCAAGCTGGTTGGCATCGTGAATGATCATTGTATTTACATTCGGAATATCTAGTCCTGTCTCGATGATCGTTGTGGATACCAATACATCGATCTCATGGTTCATAAATCCCATCATGATCTCTTCCAGTTCGCGTTCTTTCATCTGTCCGTGGGCAAATGCAACTTTCGCATCTGGAAGCAATCTCTGTAATTCGGCTGTCACTTCTGCGATATTATTGACGCGGTTATACACATAATATACCTGCCCGCCACGTGTCATTTCGCGGTAGACCGCTTCTTTGACCAGTTCTTCATTATATTCCATAACATATGTCTGGATCGCTCTTCGGTCATGCGGTGGTTCTTCTAATACACTCATGTCACGGATTCCGATCAGACTCATATGCAGGGTTCTTGGAATTGGTGTAGCAGATAATGATAAGACATCGACATCTTTTTTCATTGTCTTGATCTTTTCTTTATGTGTCACTCCAAAACGCTGTTCTTCATCAATTACGAGCAGTCCCAGATTCTTATACTGCATGTCTTTGGACAATAAGCGATGCGTTCCGATCACAACATCTACCGTTCCATTTTTGAGTCCTTCGATCGTCTCTTTCTGCTCTTTTGCTGTACAAAATCTAGACATCATGCGTACGGTGATCGGGTAATCATGAAATCTCTGTGCAAATGTATTGTAATGCTGCTGTGCAAGGATCGTGGTTGGTACGAGATACGCCACCTGTTTTCCATTGTCTACTGCCTTAAATGCTGCACGGATCGCTACTTCTGTCTTGCCATACCCGACATCTCCACAGATCAGTCGGTCCATGATCTTCTTGCTTTCCATATCCCTTTTCGTATCATCGATCGCATTTAACTGATCCTGCGTTTCATCGTATGGAAATAATTCTTCAAACTCTTTCTGCCATACAGTGTCCTTGTCATAGACATATCCTTCTTTTGCCTGTCTTAGTGCATATAACTGCACGAGTTCTTCCGCAATATCTTTGACTTGACCTTTGACACGTGTTTTCGTCTTCTTCCATTCATTTCCACCTAATTTATGAAGTTTCGGCTTTCTTGCATTTGCACTTGCGTATTTTGCGATCTGGTCTAGGGCTGATGCTAAAATAAATAAATTATCACCGCCCTGATATTCAATACTGATGTAGTCCTTTTCAACCCCATCTGTTGTGATCTTTTCGATTCCGCGGTAAATACCGACTCCATGTTTTTCATGAACAACGTAATCACCGATATTGATATCTGCAAAACTTCGGATCTTTTCTCCTTGTTTTTTCTTCTCTTTCTTTCGGCGCTTTTTTTCTTCTCTTCCTTTGAAAATGTCTCCTTCTGAGATCAATACCCATTTGGCTGCCGGATATTCAATTCCTGTCAGAAGCTTTCCTGCTGTGACAACAATCTGCCCTGCTTCCACTCCATATTTCAAGTCCTTATCATATGTCACAACCAAACCATTTTCTCTCAGATCACTGCTTAGACGTTTCGCTCTTGTAACAGATGGAGAAGCAACAACGATCCTGTAGTCCTTACTCTGATATTTGGTAAGATCTTTGACTAACTGCTCAAAACTGTTGTTATAAGACTGAATGGATTTTGTATCCATAAATAAGGTTCTAGCAACTCTAAAATCATTGATCTCAGCAGATAAGATCGAATAACATAGCATCTTATGTTTCTCGATCTGATATAAAATACTCTCATAATCTGTCACCGTATTTGCCTGTTTAGGCAGAAGATACCCACCTTCCAGACGGCTTTTCATACTCTCTGAGAATTCCAGATAAAATGCATCTGCACGTTCTCTGATATGTTTTGGTTCATCCATATAGATCATGCTTTCTTCTGGGAAATAATCTAAGATGCATTCTGTATTTTCATAAAAATATGGGAGGTAACCTTCTACTCCGATCAACATATGAAGTTCCCTTAATTCCTCACGGACACGGTCCATTTCTTTTCTTAGTCGGGTTTCCTGATCATATTTTTTTTCTTTTTTAAACTTCTGTGATAACTTCTCATAATCTTCTTCCATATTTCGAAGACCATGTTCAATCCTTGGCTGGTTTAAAATGATCTCTGATGCCGGATAAATGGTCAGAGTATCGACTTCTTCGATGGATCTTTGGCTTTCTTTATCAAAACTTCGGATCGAATCAATTTCATCTCCCCATAGTTCGATACGATATGGGCTTTCCTGCGTGTATGGGAAAATATCAATGATTCCTCCTCGCACAGCAAACTCGCCTGGAGCCTCAACAAATGGTGCTTTTTCGTAGCCTCTGGCAACAAATTCTTCTGCAATCGTTGCCTCTTCCAGTGTCTCTCCCATTTTAAACTTCATCTTATGATTCTTGATATCACTTAATGGAACAACCTGATCCATCACAGCATCGATCGTCATCACAAAGGTTCCACATTTGTCATCCACGATCTGCTTGATCGCCAGCATACGGTCTCTTGCGATTGCATTTCCATGAACATCGGCTGTATAGAATAATGGATCTTTTGCTGGAATATACTGAACCTTTTCTCCAAAGAAATGACTTGCCTCGACCCATTGTCTTGCTTTGTTCTCGTCTGGTACGATGATGATCTTAAATTGCTTTTTCTTATGATTTCCGATCAGACTGGTCAGATGCCATTTGGCTGTATCGGTGCATCCTGATACAAGAACCGGGCCACAGTAATCTTCGACCTCATCCTTTAATTGTCTGTATACCGGATCGTCTTTTAATATATGTTCTAACACTTTCTATCCCTACTTTTTCTTATTGTGGCGGTTCATCGCTTCTGTGATGTCGCCCATAACGATCAGCTGTACTGCATCGTACACTTCATCAAAACGTTCCGCAAAGATTGCCTGTTCTTCTTTTGTAAAATGTCCTAATACATAATCTGCCAGATCATATCCTTTTGGTTTCTCTCCAACACCGATCTTCACCCTTGGGAAATCCATACTTCCTAAATGACTGATGATACTTTTCAGTCCATTATGTCCCCCTGCACTTCCCTTTCTTCGGATACGCAGTCTTCCAACATCAAGGTCGATATCATCATGAATAATGATAAAATCTTCTGGCTCTAATTTATAGAAATCCATGATTGGACGAAGACTTTCCCCGCTTAAGTTCATAAATGTCTGTGGTTTCACAAGAAGGACTTTTTCTCCTCCCATATAACCAGTTCCGATCAATGCTTTGTGTTTCCCTGTATTTATACTTATGCCTTCTTTGTCTGCAATATAATCAAGGGCTTCAAATCCAATATTGTGTCTTGTGTTGTCATATTTCTTTCCCGGATTCCCCAGTCCGACGATTACTTTCATAAGATATCTCTCCTTTTTCCCTAGAATCTATAAAACTGACAAACACCCGGAAATCAATGGATTCCCGGGTTGTCTTTTTCTTTCTTTAGTTATAGTATATCCCAATTTACAATTCTCAGCAAGATTTTTTCTAGTTATAATGCCTGAAAGAATTCTCTTGTCTTATTTACCTTCTTCATCAATGTATCAAACTGTTCTGGTGTCAGTGACTGTGGTCCATCACATAATGCTTTGGCTGGATCATTATGAACTTCTACCATTAATCCATCGGCCCCAGCTGCGATCGCTGCTAATGCCATTGGCTCTACCATATCTCTGATTCCTGTTGCGTGAGATGGATCTACCATGACTGGAAGATGGGATTTCTTCTTGATCATAGGGATTGCAGAAAGATCTAATGTATTTCTCATGGCTGTTTCGTATGTTCGGATTCCTCTCTCACAAAGGATTACATTTTCATTTCCACCTGCCATAATGTATTCTGCACTCATTAACCATTCTTCGATCGTTGCTGCAAGTCCTCGCTTTAATAAGATTGGTTTGTTGATCTTTCCTAATTCTTTTAATAATTCAAAGTTCTGCATATTTCTTGCTCCAACCTGAATCAGGTCCACATCTTCGAATAATGGAAGATGACTTGCATCCATGATCTCTGTAACAACTGGAAGTCCTGTTGCTTTCTTAGCTTCTAATAATAATTCTAATCCTTCTCCATGAAGTCCCTGGAAAGAGTATGGGGAAGTTCTTGGTTTGAAAGCTCCTCCTCTTAATAATCCTGCACCAGAATTCTTCACATCGTTTGCGACTTCTGTGATCTGTTCTTTTGTCTCAATAGAACATGGTCCTGCGATCACCTGGAAGTTTCCACCACCGATCTTTACTCCGTTTACATCAACAACTGTATCGTTTGGATGGAATTTTCTGTTGGCCTTCTTGTATGGCTCCTGAATACGCTGTACATTTTCAACGATGCTGTTTGCCATGATATGACGCATATCTACAACAGATGTATCTCCCACTAATCCAAGGATCCTTGTGTTAACACCTTCGGATTCGTGGATTCCCAGTCCCTGCTCTTCCATCTCTTTCTTTAATGCGTTGATCTTTGCTTCTTCTGCCTGTTTCTTTAAAATAATAATCATGATGTTCGTCCTTTCCTGGCAAGTCGTTTCTATCCTGCTTCTCTGGTGCGGCCTTTGTTTCTTTGAGTAAAAAGAAAAGGCATGCACTCTGTTGCAAGAATGCATGCCTTAAATGTTTTACTCTGTCGGTTTAAAGTGACATAAGTTTTGGCGATGATTCATTGCAACAAAAATAGTCAGGATAAAAATAATAACCCTGAAAGCTAAAGTAATAAAATGTGCAATTATTCATCTTACTTGTTGTCATCTTAGTTTCTCCTTGTTTTGATGTTTTTACGATACATGAAATTTTTTTCTGTGTCAATAGATTTATAGATGTTTTTTATAAAATCCATAGACCGTATTTATGATTTATTTTATGAATTATAAAATTTATTTTTTGCGCACTGCAAGAAATGATGCGATCAATGCTGTGATCGGTACTGTTAATACAACACCAAGACTTCCAGATAATCCTTGCATGATCTCAATTCCGATCACATAAGAGTTCGCTAACTGTCTGTAGCTTAGATCATATGCGTAATTGATCACTAATGTTGTCATTGCACCGCCTACATAAGCAAAGATCAGTGTATTCGTCATCGTTCCCATCATATCTCTTCCAACATTGATTCCTGATACAAAAAGTCGTTTCATGGACAGTGTTTTGTCTGTTTCATAAATTTCCTGAATCGTAGATGCAATGGACATACCAACGTCCATGACGGCTCCTAATGCTGAAATGATGATTCCGGCAAAAAGCAATTCTCCGATCTTTATCTTTGTATTTTGTCCGACATAGTTCAATGCTTCGATATCCGATACATTATATCCTGTGATCCCTGCTGCTTTTCCAAATGCCATCGCTGCCACTGCTGCGATCACGACCCCGATCGCTGTTCCAAGGATCGCAGACACTGTTTTGCTCGAATATCCACCAAGAAGTCCTAATGTTACAATCGTTGTCAACACTGCTACAATGATCGTCAACACGATCGGTGAAATTCCCCGATACATCATCGGGAACATGATACCAATGATACATGCAAACGCAAATACAAGACTTAAAATAGCATAAACACCTTTTTTCCCACCAATCGCACATACCACCGCTGCAAAGATCAACGCAAATCCATAGATTGCCATGGTACGGTCCTGACTATATACGGTAAATCCTGCATTTGTTCCACTTTTATTTACGATCACGATGATCCTTGCTCCTACTTTACAGTCAGCTCCAAATAAAGTTCCGCTTGGATTGATCGCCTGTTTTTCTTTTCCTTTGTAGGTTCCCGTTGTCATTTTAACCAGGACTTTCTGCGTTCCATAACGACTTCCGTCTTCTGCAAGATTATCTTTGATGATCTTTGTTACAACTGCTTTTTCATATTTTTGTCCTTTATAGGATGCCAATGGCGTTTTCTGAAACTGGTTGCATTTGACTATGATCCCTGCAAACAAACACACTGCTATTGCGAGGATCAAGATTTTTTTCCATGATACTGCTTTTTCCATAAGTTGTCTTCTTTCTATAAATCGTAGCCTTTTATTTATAAAGAAAAATCAGAGAATGCCTGTGTCCGGATCTATCATTCCGGGCGCAGGCTTTTGCTCTGTCTGATAAATTAAGTTACGACACTAATTCTTTATCATCTCTATTTGATTGTTGCTTTTTTGGCTGTGCTGTAGGCTCCATAAATACGTTTTCCATTTACTGTTTTGTAAGAACGGACTTTGACGTAATATTTTTTCCCTTTTTTCAGACCTTTGATCTTGTAAGATGTTGTTGTTTTCGCTTTTCTTACTGTCTTTTTACCTGTAAATTTCTTGTTTGTAGAATATACAACTTGATATCCTGATGCTTTCGTATTCTTTTTCCATTTGATCGTTAGCTGTTTTTTGATCTTATTTACTAAAGAAATACTCTGTTTCTTTGGTGCTACAGTCACTGTAACTGTTTTGGAAGCTGCTTTGTAGTCTGTAGTTGCTGCTGCTTTGACTGTGATCTTGGCAACTCCTGGTCCTTTGACTGTTACTTTTCCTGCGGCATCAACTGTTGCAACTGCTTTGTTTGATGTTGTGTAAGTGAGTTTTCCATTTCCATTTGTTTTTGCATTTAATTTAAATGCTTTGGATGTTTCACTCTTCTTATAAGATGCTGTTGCTGTGATCGTCTGGTCTTTTGTCTGTACTGCTGTTGTATCATCTTTCTTTGTTGTATTTGAGTTCGCATCATCTTTTTTGGTATCTTCTGCTTTCTTCACAATCTTATATGAAGATGATCCGTCTAATACTTTTCCTGTGTCCGCATCGTATGTTGTAACTTCAAAAGAGTCATCTGTTACATTGACTACAGAATAACTTGGTGTCCATGTCTGGCTTCTCTCAGAAATGAAATCCTGTTTTGCTGTGATCAGATTGTAGAATTTAGATCCTGTTGCTGAGTTTGCTTCTAAATATACAGTTCCTTTTGGATTTACAACCGTTCCACCTTTTGTTGTATCAACGATTTCGTAGCAGTTGTTTTCTTTTGCGTAATTTGCTGTATTTTCTGTTTTTGCGAATTTATCATGTGCCTGTCCATCACTCTGTAACTGATATGTTCTGGAGTATGTATGGTCATGTCCCTGAAGTACAACATCAATATCATATTTATCCATTAATGGTGTTAACTGTGTTCTTAAAACCATTCCGTCAGAATCTGAATGATCATATCCTGATCCATAAATGTCCTGGTGGAACATTACAACTTTCCATTTTGCATTTGGATTTTCTTTGATTGCTTTACGCATAACATTTTCGTGAGTTGCACAGTTGTAATTGTTTGTGTCTAATACGATAAATAATGTATTTCCATATGTGTAATAATAGTCTGTTCCTGCTGCTGTCTTTCCTTCTGTATACTTTGCTTTATTTCTATATCCACTTGTATCAAATGCATTTGGATTGTTGTAATGCATCTCATACTGTGCTGATCCAGAATCGTGGTTTCCGATCGTTGTTGCTACTGGAAGAGATCTTAAAGCATCTGCTCCAAGGTAACCTGCATACTGTTTTTCATTGTTATTGTCATTTACCTGATCTCCCGCGGATGCAACAAAACTTAAATTTGGATTCTGTTTTACCGCGTTATTTAATACGTTGTTCCAGTTATAACTATCATTTCTTGCTGCATAGTTATTATCTTTCATTGCATCTCCTTCAGTACTTGTCTGTCCTGAAGATGCTCCGATCTGAGGATCTCCTACATATAAGAAAGAATAATTTTTAAATGATTTTGTAGAATATTTCTGTACATCCTGATATTTTCCGTTCTGGAATACCTGATAGTAGTAAGTTGTATTTTCTTTCAGGTCATTTACAGATGCTTTGTTTGAATAGTACTGAACACCTTCGATCGCTACTGCCTGTGTCTGTTTTCCTTCGACTTCTTTTGCATCAGACATATCTGCTTTTGTTGCGATCTTAACTTTTGGTGTTTCTTCTGTCTTGCTGTAGTATGCAAAATTAAGCTGTGATTCTGTCGCTCCTGGTGTTAGGGATACATTTTCATAGTTTGTGCTGTATTTATCCCAGTTTGCTTTCCATGTGGACCAGCTTTCTGTTTTAGAAGCAGATGCATCATTCCAATGTTCTGTCGCTGCGCTGACTGTTGATGAAAGGATTGGAGATGCCATCATAACTCCGCCTGCTAACATCATGGCTGATACAGTTGCTTTTGCTGCATATTTTTTTGCATTTCTTGCTATGTTTCTGCGAATTGTTCTCACAATAAGATCCTCCTTTGATATAGTCAATCATTCTCTGTTGAGTTTAACTATACACTTGGGAGATTAAGGAAAGGTACATGGGAATGATAAGTTTTTGTAAAATTTTTTAATTGTATGACGGGAATGTGTCGAGTATTCATAAAAAGATAAAGAAAGCTGCCGCATCTAACTAGCGACAGCTTTCTGTGTTTTTGGAGTTTTATTTTTATATATGTTTTATAAAGGATATTTATATGTTAGGAATTTGTATGACATTACGCCATCTTTATTTATTTGTTTCTATAAACTTATCAAGTTCTTCTTTTGTTGGAAGTCCTTCATTATCACTGATGTTCATTACCTGGATCGCTCCAATGGCATTTCCTCGTCTTACACTTTCTTTAATCGTTCTTCTTTCGAGGATTCCGCTAATGACTCCGACTGCGAATCCATCACCGGCTCCTACTGTATCAACGACTTTATCGACATGGAATCCTGGAACTGTATAAGTGTTTTCATTTTCTTTTACAAATGCTCCCTTTGATCCATCTTTAATAATGACGATCTTTGCGCCAGCTTTTTGATACATCTGAGCTGCTTCTTCCATATCTGTTGTTCCAAGAAGAATCTTACATTCTTCAATTCCTGGAAGAACTACATCTGCCATAGAAGCTAATTCATTGATCACTGAGCGCATTGTTTCTTCATTTTCCCATAATGCAGGTCGCAGGTTTGGATCAAATGTGATAAAAATTCCTTTATCTTTTGCACGTTGCATCAGACGAAATGTCGCTTTTCTGGCACTTTGCGATAATGCAGGTGGAATTCCTGTAATATGTACCAGATTCACATCTGTAAGATCGATCGCATCAATTTCTTTTTCTGAAATATGTGATGCTGCTGATCCTTTTCTATAATATGGTGCATATGGATCACTTCCATCAGTAACTCTGTTTTTCAGCTGAATCCCTGTTCGATAAACAGGATCATAACTAAGAAGTGAAATACCGATCTGATTCTCTCCTAATGTCTTAGCAATGTAATGACCAAATGGATCATCTCCTAATCTGGTAAGATATTCCACACTGTGACCTAATCTGGTCAATCCGATCGATACATTGACTTCTGCTCCTGAAAGTGCTCTTGTAAAATGCTCTACATTTTCTAATGGTCCTGTTGTATCTGCGATCAAAAGTGCCATTGGTTCTCCAAACAGTATTGTTTTTCCCATGATCTTGCCTCCTTTCTTCTATGATAATGCTGGATTTCTCACAAGATGAATTGCAAATCCACCAACTTCCTGTGCCATGTAAACAGCCTGCATCTTTCCATCTGGGCGATATACCGCACTGTCTTCATTAAATGCAATATTCTTTTGTTCCAGATAAGCTTTCGCACGTTCTACTGAATTTACCGCAATTGCAATATGTCCTTTTGTTCCTAAAAATGGAGTTTTCATTGTTTCTACATAAGTATCAGAGAAAATGGAACTTGGATTTTCTTTTGGTGCAAATCCAAACATAAAATCAAATGCTTCTGCTACTTTGTGCGCCTGTTCTTCATTGTCACAGTTAATTCCTATATGTGCCAGTTTAAACCCTAGCATTTTGTGTACTGCCTGTGTTGTAAGGTTTTGAATTTCATCAAATTTTTTCTCTTTGATCAAATTATCTTTCACCATCCACGTACCACCACAGGCAATGATCTTATCAAAATTCAGATATTCATTTATGTTGTCAAGATTAACCCCACCTGTTGGCATGAATTTCATCTGATGATATGGTGCTGCCATCGCTTTGATCGTTTTAATTCCTCCTGCTGCTTCCGCTGGGAAAAATTTTACAACTTTCAAGCCATATTTTATTGCCTGTTCAACGTCGCTTGGGTTAGCACATCCTGGTAAGATTGGAATATTTTTTTCTATACAGTATTCT
>OGDP01001421.1_pt1 | contig 15570 bp, 15 predicted proteins | sample 1570441 | NCBI WGS metagenome assembly OGDP01 (sample SAMEA2581961, study PRJEB24529) | metagenome | biome: Human gut stool | place: China | collected 2011
ATCTCTTTTGCAACAGCAAGACCTGTGTTCACATCCTCAACGATCTCAGACGGAGCCACCGGTTCGCCGATCTTTTCCATTGTCTCCTTGAACATTTCACGGTCTTCGGCTTTTTTGATCGTGAGGGCTGTTGTACCGATAAGGCGCACGTTGTTTGCCTTTAAGATACCGGCCTCCTCCAGTTCCATCGCAAGGTTTAAGCCGGCCTGGCCGCCAAGGGTCGGGAGGACACTGTCCGGTTTTTCTTTCTTAATTAACTGCTCAACAACCTCAGTCGTCAGCGGCTCAATATATACCCGGTCCGCGATATCCTTATCCGTCATGATTGTTGCCGGGTTGGAGTTTAAGAGAACGACTTCAATGCCCTCTTCCTTTAAGGAGCGGCAGGCCTGCGTTCCCGCATAGTCAAATTCTGCGGCCTGGCCGATAACGATCGGACCGGAACCGATTACAAGTACTTTCTTGATCTCTGGATTCTTAGGCATTATCTTTCCTCCTCCATCATGCGTAAAAAGCGGTCAAACAGATATCCGGAATCCTGCGGTCCCGGGCATGCTTCCGGGTGGTACTGGACGGTGAAGATATTCTTGCCCACGTACTTTAATCCCTCGTTCGTCTTATCGTTCACGTTCACGAACGCCGGAACGGCAACCTCCGGATTCATGCTGTGTTCGTCTACCGCGTATCCGTGGTTCTGGGAGGAAATGTAGACGCGGCCCGTCTCAAGGTCTTTTACCGGGTGATTTCCGCCGCGGTGGCCATATTTCAGCTTATATGTATTTGCGCCTGTGGCAAGAGCCATGAGCTGATGTCCGAGACAGATGGCAAAAACAGGAACATCGGATTCATAAAACTTTCTGACTTCTTTGATGATCTCCGTGTTCTCTGCCGGATCTCCAGGGCCGTTGGAAAGCATGATCCCATCCGGGTTTGTCTTTAAGACTTCCTCAGCCGGAGTATCTGCCGGATATACGGTCACTTCGCAGCCTCTCTTATTTAACTCTCTGGCGATATTCTTCTTTGCGCCAAAGTCCATGAGTGCAACTTTCTTTCCTTCCCCCGGGAGAACGTATTTCTCTTTTGTGGTTGTCTTTAATACAACGCCTGTTACCTGATAAGCACTGATCCGCTCTTTCACTTCTTCCAGATCAAAAGATCCGTTCGTTGTGATCATGCCGTTCATGGTTCCTTTTTCTCTTAAAATCTTTGTGAGGGCTCTTGTATCGATACCACTGATACCTGGAATATCCTGTTCTTCTAAGAAATGCTGAATCGTGTCCCCACTTCTGAAATTACTGGGGATCCTAGATAATTCTCTGACAATATAACCATCCGGCCATGCTCTTCCGGACTCCATATCTTCTTTACAAATACCGTAATTACCAATTAACGGATAAGTCATTACCACTGCCTGTCCCGCATAAGACGGATCGGTAAGGACTTCTAAATAACCGGTCATGGATGTGTTAAAAACAATTTCACTGATTACTTCCCTGGTAGAGCCGATGCTTGTTCCTTCAAACACGGTTCCGTCTTCCAGTATTAAATATGCTTTCATGACGCCACCCTTTCTTCTGTGTTCGTGTTCGTTTCCTATCTGGGATTGAAAATTTATTTCAGCCCAAATTTTCACTATTCTATCATGCGGTGAGAAATTTTTCAACTGGTTTTTTTGAAATTTTTCAAGAAATTGTTTGTGAAAGTTATGACAGGCTAACCAGCGTTGTCCGGGAGTGAAATTTTGAATTATGTTAACTCGACTGATGGGTATATTTCTTGCTGCGAAGCAAAAATATATTCTGTATTTTTTCGTGATGTCTTTCTTCCAGATAAGTATCAGCAACCGGTATCTCGTACTTTTCTGACTTCTGATATTGGATTTATTTTTTGTTGGAAGTATCTGTTCAGATATTATAAAGAGTTGTCTCTATTGCGGAAAAATGGTAAAATGAATATTAATAAAGGAAAGATTTGAAAACAGCCCTGATACAGACGGAAGGTACCTTTCTTATTCCGAAAATCGGCTGTAAATGCTTTTTCCTGCTTATAAACTTCTTATGCGAGGAGGCAGCTTATGAGTAAACTTGTCTATACAAAAGGAAAAGAATATCACATCGGCGTCGGCGCCGGGGATGTGGGACGCTATGTGATCCTGCCGGGCGATCCAGGGCGCTGTGAGAAGATTGCGAAACATTTCGATAACCCGGTAAAAATCGCCCAGAACCGGGAATACACCACCTACACCGGCTATCTCGACGGAGAAAAAGTCAGCGTTGTCTCCACCGGGATCGGCGGACCGTCCGCCTCCATTGCGGTCGAAGAGCTTATCCACTGCGGTGCGGACACCTTCATCCGTGTGGGCACCTCCGGCGGCATGCAGAAGGAAGTGCTCGGCGGAGATCTCGTGATCGCCACCGGCGCGATCCGCTTTGAGGGGACCACAAAGGAATATGCACCCATCGAGTATCCGGCGGTTCCGGATTTCGATGTCACTGCTGCGTTAAAGGAAGCTTCTGAGGAACTCGGCTACCGCCATCACCTCGGTGTCGTCCAGTGCAAAGACAACTTCTACGGCCAGCACTCCCCGGATTCCATGCCAGTGGCAGATGAATTAAACTCCAAATGGAAGGCCTGGATTGCATGCGGTGCCCTCGCCTCCGAGATGGAGTCCGCTGCCCTCTTCATCGTCGGCTGCGTCCGCAGAGTCCGCACCGGTTCCGTGATGCTCGTGATCGCGAACCAGACAAGACGGGAACTTGGGTTAGAGGATCCGCAGGTCTATGATACGGAAGCCGCTGTTGTTACAGCGGTGGAGGCGATGAGGAAGCTGATCAAAAAAGACCGGGAGGCGCTTGCTGCGAAATAAGCGCTTTGCCTCTCATCATACAGCTCTTATCGCAAAATATATTGCCATTCATTCCCAGTTCTATGCGCGGAATTTTGTGGTAGAATCCTCCTTGTAATATTTTTGTAACATTTTTACATAACAGGAGGTTTTACCATGAAAAAACAGATGATGACTGCTCTCGCAGTTTCCGCCATGATGACACTCGCAATGCCTTTCGCGTCCTTCGCTGCGTCCCGCTCTTGTCAGACCGGCTTCCGTCCGGGAAACAACTGTGGATACACAACTGACACCAACGCCATTTCTATGGTCCGGACGCAGGGCGGATGCGTGATTTCCAATGGAAATGCTATTGGTCTTTATACGGTATCCGGGAAGGGATATCCAAGTTGGGGGACTGGAAATAATTGCGGCACCAGCTGCGCAAACGGCTTCAATGGAGGCAGCTGCTCTTCCGGAATAAACTGCGGTTTAAATTCCTGCACTGGCGGGAACTGCCTGACATTCGGGAATGTTTCCATGATTCCAGGAGCGTCATGCGGAAGTTTTATCAGTGCACGATAGGCAATTTTCTATTGTTCTCCATGACATCATTAAATAAAATCGGTCTGTAAACAGCGAAATTGCCGGATCTTCTTTTTTTCGAAGAATCCGGCAGTTTCACTGATTACTTTGCACAGCAATTTCATCCTATATAAAATCGTGCAGTACACGTTTTCCCCATTCTAACTGCGTCTTGGATTCCATCGGCCAATCATAACGATTCTTGCTGCCTATAATATAAACATTTTCCATCAGATTATTATATGATTACTCCGACAGCATAACTACATTTTAAAAAAGGTCAGTTCAAATTTTCTTTCCATTTCCTTCATTATCATCGCCTCACTCTATCGCTATCAGTAGGATTACACGAAATCAGTTTTCCCGTGTGATATTTCGTGTGATACTTTCCCCGGAAATATGCACTTTTACCCTCTTATTCGAAAGGATAAGCTTATTCCAAAAATCCCGCAAACCCGCATAAAATAAGGGAATCCTTAATTTCTAAGGATTCCCTGAAGGAAGCAGATAACGGGAATCGAACCCGCCTTTCCAGCTTGGGAAGCTAGCGTTCTACCGATGAACCATATCTGCATATATATTTTTCCAACACTCATATCATAGCACATTTCTGTGGATTCCACAAGGATTTTTCTGGTAAATCTGCGGAAATCGTTCCCCTTTTTCCGACACCTGTTCCCCCATATCCATATCTGTCTCTTAACTTTTGATCGCGTTTCATTCACCGTATCCGTTAATCCTCACTTCTCCATCCCGCAAAAGCCTGCTCCTGAATTCATGGTGACAGGATCGGCAGGTATCTCCTGTCACCATGTCCGGCAGAATATCACTTTCTATCCATATTTCATTTACGATAATTCCGCAATCCTTGTAATCCCCACATATATGTGGGAAATCTTATACCATGTAGCAAAATCTACCACTCCGGTCTGGGGAAGTCCAAAAATCGACTGGAATTTCCGAACAGCTTCCGCGGTAGCCGGACCATAGATCCCGTCAGGGGAAATATCCGGAATTGCGGTATACACGCTGGAGATTGCATCTAACTGCTCCTGCAGCTGCCGCACCTTATCACCGGTGGCACCAATCTTCAGATCATATCCCGGCCACGATGCCGGGATGCCGGAGATCTGTTCTGCCGTATTGATATACATATCATCTCCATAAAAATTCCGCAGGATCTCGATGGGACTGTACCCCGCTTCTCCGAGCTCACAGCTGCCCCATTGCGTCATCCACCCCGGACACCGAACCTTCCGCCCGTCGCAGTATTGTGTCAGGATCGGCTGTTTCACTCCCGGGCGCGAAAGATAATTATCAAAAATATCATCCACCACGACAGAGATGGACTCAAAAATATTCCGCCCATAAATCCATTTATGATCATACGCGGTTGATGATGTGATCGTAAAATCATATCCCTGATTGCGGTACCATTCCGTATAGACACGATTTAACGTGAAGGACATGATTGCCAGCACATTCGCGACGATCGCGGAGCGGGGCCAGGTCGCGTATATCTCACTGGAGGCTACGTTTTTGATATAATCCCGATACGGGACATAATAGTTGGCTGCGGACGTGTTCGTTGGAACTCCGTCATGCACCACGACCGTCTGTGGGACGACCACTCTGGACAGAACGATCTCACCTGTCTCTACAACTGGCTTGATCTCGCTCTCCGCGATTTTGGGAAGGTAATCACCATAAAGTGTGTGATCCGGAATCGTCACGGTCTCTATCTGCTCTCCGGCCGAGGCATTCGAAAGAGGCCGCAAATCCCCTGGATCGCCGTCACGTCCGCCAGAACCTCCGTTCCTGAAACGACAAATGGCTCAAATCCCGGTGCTGTGATTCGGATCGTGTATTCTGCATATGGACGCTCCGTCTCCTCCGGTGACAATGAAAGCTCTACTGGTGGTGCATCTAATGGAAGATTCTCCGTCTGTCCGGAACTGTTCGTTCTCGTCTCCTCAATAATTTCATCTGGTTCCTCCGTCCTTGCAATCACAATATCCGCATCCTGTACCGGAAAACTGTTCGCGTCCGACACAACATCCACCTGCAAATATCCCTGTGCCATAATTTCCTCGCTCAATTGAATATCGTTCTATTTTATGCAACGGATGCACGCATGATACATTCCTACACTTATAATATGCCGGACGTCAATATCGTTATTGTCCCCGCCGATGGCTCATCTGCTGAATAAATTTTGTTTTCTTATACCAAAGCAGGCATCCGGAAACTTAGATAAGCTTCTGAATGCCTGTCTCTTTTTCTTATTTTCTATCCTTCCATCAGCTTCCTGATCTCCTCCGCAAGAAGCTTCACATTCCTGATCAGGCCGTCAAATGCCCCATATCCGTAAAACCGGATAAACAGGATGCCGACCGGTACAGCGATGATCATTCCCGCAATACCGCGGAACTTGAAACCAAGATAGAGGAAGAATAGTGTTGCAAGCGGCGGAAGTCCCATGCTGTCACCGACGATCTTCGGCTGGATCACCTGACGGATGCCCTGTGTTAAAACATAGAGAATAACAAGGCTGAGCGCATAACCGTACTCCCCGGTAAAGAGTCTCACCACTGCCCAGGGAATCAATGCCGTTCCTGTGCCGAACATCGGCAGAAAATCCAGAATCGCGATCGCGATTCCAAGAAAAATTCCATATGGAACCCTGAGGAATAACATTCCGATTACCAACACCACTGCGACCACGAACATGATCTTAAACTGCGCCAGAAAATACCCGCCGATCAACGTCCGGATATCGCTCTTCATCATCCGTCCATACTTGATCACAGGCTCCGGCATAACCTTCCGTACCGTCTCCACAAGCTTATCATGATCTGCCAGAAACAGGTATGAAGAAAGAAATACAATAATCGTATTCACAAAGACCTCCGGCAGCGTCCGCACTACGCGGCTGCCTGCGGAAGCTGCGATCTTCTGAACAAAATCGCCGATATATCCACCCACATTCTCCAGCTCGGAAATGATCGTCGTCTCCGTGTCTGCAGGAAGATACTTCAAAAGTCCCCCGATCCGCTCGCAGGCCAGATCGACTTCCTCCCGGATCGACGCATAAATTCCGGGCAGTGCCTGCCCAAACTCCGTCATTTCCCGGAACACCCAGGAAAACAGCGCATAGATGCCAAAGATCACCAGTGCCAGCACACCTGCGATCAGAACCATCGAGCCGTGCCTGCGGACGATCTTCAGCCGCTTTTCAAAAAAACGCACCACCGGATTCGCGATCGCTGCCACGATCCATCCGATCACAAACGGAAGAAAAAACACCACCAGCCTCAGTCCCCAGACACAGACCAGATAAACTGTGAGCAAAGGAACCAGAATATTTAAAATAATCCCTGCATACTTTCTGAAATTCATTCCATGGACCTCCTAATCCTGTAAAAATCCTGCTGCATTCCATCCGCAGTATTTTACTCAGTCGATCCCCCTTTTTCAGTACTCCACATGATCTCATACGGCTTTATATGCTTTCAAACAAAGTCCGGCTAATGATCTGTACTCCTTTCCCCGGTTTTCCCGCCATCACTACTTACAAAGCCCGTACTCCTCTGCAATCTTCTTAAATGCCGGCAGAGACCTCTCGATCTGCTCATAGGACACACAGTAAGCCAGTCTCACGTACCCCGGACAAGCAAACGAACTGCCCGGAACTACCAGCACGTGATGTTTCTTCGCCACCTCGCAAAATTCCTTCTCGTTCTCCACCGGAGACTTCACAAACAAGTAAAACGCTCCATCCGGCTTCGCACAAGTAAATCCATACTCCGTCAGCGCACCATAGATCAGATTCCTGTTTTTCTCATAAGTCTCCAGATCCACCGTAACCTCATGCTCAATGCAATACTTGATCACCTTCTGAACCAGTGACGGTGCATTCACACATCCGATCACCCTGTTCGCGATCGTAGCTGCCCCGATCAGGGCCGCAGAATCATCCACCTCATCCGGAATCACGACATAGCCGATACGCTCACCCGGAACAGAGAGGGACTTACTGTAAGAATATCCCACAACTGCATTGTGATAATACTTCGTCACAAACGGAACCTCAACCCCGCCGTAAGCCAGCTCACGGTACGGCTCATCAGAGATCAGCACGATCGATGTGCCAAACTCCTTTTCCTTCTTCTCCAGGATCGCAGCCATAGCCTTGATCGTCGCCTCATCATACACAACACCCGTCGGGTTGTTCGGGTTGTTGATGATAACAGCCTTCGTCTTAGCAGTGATCTTCGCCTCAAACTCATCAAGCTTCGGCATAAACGTCTCAGTATCCGGAGAAATGACCACAACATTTCCGTCATAGTTTCTCACATACGCATTATATTCCACAAAATACGGTGCAAACACGATAACCTCATCGCCCGGATTTAAAATGCTCTTTAAAATGATATTTAATCCGCTCGCCGCACCCACTGTCATGATCAGGTTCTTAAAGGAAAAATTCGTTCCGAACCGTTTATTTAAGGACTCTGCGATGGTCTGACGGACATCTTCATAGCCTGCATTGCTCATATATCCATGGAGTGTCATGAAATCCTCATTCTTCACCACGTCGAGGATCGCCTCTGTCACCTGCGGAACCGGAACATTCGGGTTTCCAAGGCTGAAGTCATATACATTCTCCCTGCCGTAAACAGCAGCCATTCTTTTCCCTTCCTCGAACATTGCGCGGATCGCGGAATTATTAGCCATAAATGGTTTCATTTTTTCTGATATCATAGCTGTCTCCTCCGTCTGTTGTGTTTAATCTCTAAAAAAATTCCAAAGGCACCGGTCACCACAAAGTAAAACCAGGTCGTAGGATTGGAATACCAGGTTGTAAAAAACGAGAGCATAAAATAGAGCGCTCCCTGAGAATAGAATAGGTACCACGCCGGATTTCTTCCCGGGTATGTCCTTGCAGAAAGCCATGCGGCAGCCGCTCCCAATACTGATGAAAACAGAAATACACCGGCAATTCCAAAATCATAATACGCGTCATAGAAGAGTGTAACCGTAGTCAGCTCCTCCTTATTCACGTAGATCGGCCAGTCCACTAATGCAGGCTTTATAAACTTAAGCCCCGATAATGCCCAGAGCGGAAACATTCCCTTTAGTCCCATAGAATGGGCCGGAAGCTCCCGTACCAGACAGTCAAAATTGTCGTAATTGTTTGCAATATACATGTAAGGCTGCGTGATAAAGATCGGCGTAGCCGCATTCTTCATCTCAAAGATTCCATTCAGATACGTCACATCATGGCTTACGGCAATCGTTCAGATCACATAGAGTGGAACAAGTCCCGCCGCTGCCATGAAAAGATACCTGATTTTCCTGTATCCGCTGACGATCATAAATGTCAGCACTGCGAGAATCACCGCAAAGATCAGCTGAAATCTCGATACACAAAGCACCGGGATCAGGAGCGCGATCCCTGTCATAATGAGGGAAACGATTCTTTTCGCCTTCCCCATCTCCCTGTCATAGAACCATAACAGCACTTCCATGGACGGGACCAGTACACATGACACCGTCACATAATGGACCCCGGAAATATGGAAATATGAGTAGGCATGCGGCACTCCCCGAAGGAGAAACGGCACATATCCCAACCGGAATGCCTCAAACAGAAAGGCAGTCAGGGACAGGATTGTCAGCCCGGTAAGTGCAATGAAAATTCTTGTCCCGTATCTCTCCGGGGTCTCCCCCGTAAACTTCAGGGAAAATCCATCTATTGTCTTTTTTTCCTTCTCATATCCAAATTTCTTTTCTGCCAGTGCGTACACATTCCAGAATGCCGCAAAAGCTACAAAAAAGCACGCCCAGGTCTCTAAACTCCAGTCCTTCTGAAGGTTTGACAGCTTCAGGCAGGAGATTCCTTCTCCTCCCACATAAAACAAGGAAAACAGTCCGCGGAGATGAAGCGGATTGCCGCTTTTCCCATATTCCCACAGATAAAGATATAGTGCTGCAAACATCAGTGACATTCCTGATAAGGTAAAATGGGCGCTGAATGCAAAAAGCATGGCAGCGCCGTAACAAATCACATAAACCAGCATATCAGCCTACTCTCCGAGACCGCCATTGATCAGTTCCGTGATCGTTTCCAGAGCTTCCTTTTCGTCCGCTCCCTCACAGATCAATTCGATCTCATCTCCGCACTTTACACATGCCCCCAGCACGCTCAGTACACTTTTTGCATTAGCTGTTGTGTTTCCATATTCAAATTTGATCGAACTCTGAAACCGCAGTGCCTCCTTGCACAGAAGCCCTGCCGGTCTCAGATGAAGACCGGTTGGGTTTTCGATCGTAACTTTTTGCTTTACCATAAGTATTTTTAACTCCTAATTTCGAAATATGGTCTGAAGACCTGTCGCCTGACGTGCTTCCGTCGTCTCCGGCGGGACGATCACCGCGTGTCTTGTCGCAGACGCAGCGGTCTCCCCCTCTGTCTCCGCCTCGCTGCTGCTCTCAGCGGCAATTTCCGACGCTTTTGTTGTCTCTTTCTCAGTTGTCTCAGGCTCTGTCTCCGTCGCAGACTCCTGTTCCTTTGCGACAGTTACCGTACAGCTGGAAATTCCCAGCAAATCATAGGCAGAATCAAGCTCCCTGTTAAGCGTCGGCTGAACCTGGTGGCTTCCCTCTCCCATTCCAGAGACATTCAGACTCAGGTCCTCAGCCGTAAGCTGCAGGCTGTCAAGTTCTTCCTGAAGCGCACGGATCCGGACTGTGACCGTTCCCGGGTCTGCCCGATAGCTGTAGGAGCTGTCCGCCCCAACATAACTGGCAGCGCTGATGCGGACCGTATATTCCCGTTCCTTCAACTGCTCCACCGTAAGTGTCACCGTGATCTCGGAACTGTCCTTCCCAGCCAGGGAAACTCCCTCCGGCAGATAATCATTCAGATCAATAGTCTTCACGATATTTGCCCTCGCGCCGGAAACATCAAGCTCTTCCTTCGGGATCGTGATCGTATTTAAGGATGCCAGAGCGCTCTTTAATCCGACCACCGGGACACTCTTAAGTCCGCACTCCACACCTGTGTAGCGATAACCGCCCGCCACCTCACCGGTGACATCGAAATCCAGGCTCAGATTCTTCACTTTCAGGATCTCCATGGTATAATCGACACTCTTGCAGTTACTGATCAGACGATCGCTGATCGTAATGCTGTTTTTGTTCGCGTCATAGAACTTCGGTTCCTCCGAATCGCTCCAATCCGCGTTCTTTCCGTCTAAGTTGATCTCGATTCCGACGCTGCTGATCTGTCCGATCAGGGATTCCGGACCTTCAACCGTAAGTGTCTCCGGTGACAGTGTCACCTTGCCAGTCTGGTAGCCGTCCTCAAGCATTCCCGTCGTCATGACGCCGATGGTAAATGTCTTCCTCTGAAGCGGTTCCGTCTCGATCTTGATCGTTCCCGTCCGGCTCACCGGCATGGAGACCAGGTATTCGGAGTGGTTTAGGACCTCGACCTTGATCGGGATCGCGCCTGTCACGGACCACATGTCTGTCATATCCGCGTACGCCCGGAAATCTGAGGAACGGATCCGATACGCATTTGTCGTCTTTACCTCATACTGAACTGTGGTTGTCGATTTTCCGACAACCGCATATGTCAGGTTGTTCTTCGTGAGGACGTCGCTGTTAATGATCTCTACCGGCACCTCCACAGTATCCGTCATGACCGGATCCGCCACATTGACGACCCCCAGCCAGACTAAAAAGGCACACAGGAAGGAAATCAGCAAAAGTCCCCATCGTCTATTCTGCTTTTCTTTCATTTTTATGCCATCCCTTCAAGAGTTTGAACGGGCCGGATACCGTCTCCTCCTCCGGCTTTGCAGCGATCGCAAGCTTTAACTCTTCCGGACTGTTGATCCTTCTGAGACTTCCGCCCTCCGCCAGGGATACCCGTCCAGTCTCCTCGGAGACTACAACGGTCAGGCTGTCCGTGCTCTCACTGATTCCAAGAGCCGCACGGTGTCTCGTTCCCAGGTCTTTGCTGATGCTCAGGTTATCAGAAAGCGGCAGATAACAGGTCGCAGAGGTCACGCGGTTTCCACGGATAATGATCGCGCCGTCGTGAAGAGGCGTATTGTGTTCAAAAATATTGATCAGAAGCTGGCTCGTGACGATTCCGTCCACCGGGATTCCCGTGCGTTCGATCTCCGGAAGCGGAGTGTCGCGCTCGATGACGATCAGGGCTCCTGTCTTTACTTTTCCCATTTCAAAGGCCGCACGGGTAATCTCATTTACGGTCTTCTCTGTATATCCTTCCTGCTGTCTGGAATTCTCAGAAATAAAAAGGTCTGTGATGATATTTTTGCTTCCGAGCTGCTCCAGCGCTTTTCGAAGCTCCGGCTGGAAGATAATGATGAGGGCTGTCAATACGAGCTGGCCCATATGGTTGATGATCCAGGTGATCGTATTTAAATGGAGCATCGCCGCCAGCAGGTAAAAACCAACAATGATCATACCACCGCGGAGAAGCACTCCCGCTCTCGTCGACTTCACCCATAAAAGGACTTCATAGATCAGAACTGTGAGGATCAGAATTTCAAAAAGATTCGACAATGTGATCTTCGGAATAAATGTAAACCAGGAATACATATTCCCAAGAAATTCTGTCATTTTGTTACCTCCGTACAATTATTCACGAGTTTCGTTCTTCTCATGTCTCACATTTTTTCTCGAATAAATCCGCTGTACCTTCACATCCGGTGCAGACACCGTGAGCTTCGGGACAGCTTTCACATAGTAATAGTAGTCATCGTCTTCATACTGCAGATACTCTGTTCTCGTATAATCCACCGCGAACACAAAGAACTGGTAGATCAGGGCGATCACCACCGATGCGACGATTCCAAAGATCATGGAACCTGCGGATACCGGAAGGTTGAAATTGAAATCACCGATAAAGATCACTGCAAGCTGTGTGATCACTCCCGCAACGATGGCGATGGACCAGGAGTAGTCTACTGAAAGATTTTTAAGGATGAAGACCACAAGGATCGCAGCGGCAAATGCAGCCACCATGACCCACATCAGCTCATTTCCAAATACATTCTTTACGATCTGGATAAACCGGTCTGCCATCTCCGCCATCGAACTTCCCGTCAGTGTTCCCGCATTTTGCTTTAAATACATCAGAATATAGTAGATGCAGACACCGCTGCACACAGGAACGATGGACACAAGGCTTCCAGAAAGTCCTACCACAAGCGGCACCACATACGGAATCCGCAGGAAGAACAGTAACGGTGTCAGGAGAAGCAGATATCCGTCACCCGGCCGGAATCCGTAGTAAAGGACGGTCACCGCCAGCACGAACACAAAGATGACCAGAGCGATCTCCAGAGACACCTGGGCAACATGGATCAGGATAAAAACACCGGCCAGAAACGCTGTCACTCCATATGGAATAAAGGAGGCAACCAGTCCCATCACCACCGGGATCAGCGGATTCTTAAGTTTCGACATAAAACCTACATTCGCGTTAATCAGCCAGAACGTAAGGAATCCCACCAGGAATTTTACGACCGGTACGATGTAAATATTATACTTTCCATAAAATTGTTTCAGTTTTTCCTTGAATACTAAAAGTCCGATCACTTACTCTTTTCCTCCCCGTTTTCCTTTGCAGGCTACTGGTCATATTTTTTATCAAGGCGCCGCAGCTTTGCCTGATAGATCTTCAGTCTTCCGGCTGCTTCGTCATAACGTCTCGAATAGATCTTCCAGGTCACAACAAGATATGCGAGAAGTCCCGCAGCATAGTAGAATACAAGGCGCACCCCGAGAGAGATCAGGTCATCCACCGCCATGACGTTGAGCAGATCATCGAACCGGTAAAGGACCCACAGCACCAGGCACAGGCACACGGTCAGCGAGTACGCGATAAAAGACCGGATCAGATGGCTTCCAACGTAGTCGCTCTTGAAATACCGGTTTGCCGGGATGGATTCCTTCATCATTTTCTTTTCAAACATGGCGATACCCGTCATCAGCCGGATCTTCTCCTCATTTAACATGGCAGTCTCCTTTTTCCATCATTTAAAGCCCAGCAGCTGCACAATAGATCTGCACACTTGCTGCGCTGACCGTAAAAAAGTATGGGCTGGAAAGCAAAAATCCCATCGGCAAAACCGATCCGGAATGGATTTTTGCTTGTAACTGCGAAGAATCTTAGCAGTTATGAAACAAATACCAATATAACACACTTTCCCGCGCTTGGCGAGACGAAGTCCCTACATTTATGAAAATTTTAAGGAAAATGTAACGGTTCCGGCAACAATTTTGTTACCTGTTTAATGTCTCGATAAATTTTCCAAATGCCTCACGCCCCGCCTCTGTGCGCTTATAAACGCCCGCATCCTCAAGGACATTCGCGAACACATGGCCGACCTCATCCTGTAAGATCTCCATCACATTATCCTTTGTGATCTTCGCATATTTCGGAAGGAACTCTTCTACCCAGTCTGCATGTTTTGCGATGGATTCCTCGCTGCGGATGTCCTTTCCTTCCACGATATAGTCGGCAAGCAGGGCAAGCTCATCCTTCAATCTCGACGGAAGAACTGCCAGGCCCATGACTTCGATGAGTCCGATGTTCTCTTTCTTGATGTGGTGGAGCTTCGGGTTCGGATGGAACAGACCTAACGGACGTTCCTCCGTGGTGCGGTTATTTCTCAGTACCAGATCCAGCTCAAACTTTCCGCCACGGAATCTCGCGATCGGGGTGATCGTGTTATGTGGCTCCCCGTCTGTCTCCGCGTAGATATCCGCGTCCGCGTCTGTATATCCGCGCCATGCAGTTAAGATCTTATCCGCAAGATCCACAAGGCGTTCTTTCTTCTCACTGCGGATCCTGATCACGGACATCGGCCATTTTACGATTCCTGCTTCCACATCCTCGTAACCGTTCACTGTAAAACTTTTCTCCACCGGTGCTTTCGCCATCGCGAAGGTGTATCTTCCGCCCTGGAAATGGTCGTGGGTCAGGATGGAACCGCCGACGATCGGGAGATCCGCGTTGGATCCCAGGAAATAATGCGGGAACATGGTCACAAAATCAAATAACTTTTTGAACGTATTCCGGTCGATCTTCATCGGGGTGTGTTTTCCGTTGAAGACGATGCAGTGCTCATTATAGTAGACGTACGGGGAATACTGGAAGCCCCAGGACTCGCCGTTTAAGGTCAGCGGAATGATCCGGTGGTTGTTTCTCGCCGGATGGTTGATTCGGCCCGCGTAGCCCACGTTTTCCATACAGAGCAGGCATTTCGGATATCCGCTCTGCTTCATGGTTTTTGCAGCGGCGATAGCTTTCGGGTCTTTCTCAGGCTTTGAGAGGTTTACCGTGATGTCCAGGTCGCCGTACTCCGTCTTCGTGATCCACTTCAAGTCCTTGCAGACACGGTAGCGGCGGATATAGTCGGAGTCCTGGCTCAGTTTGTAGAAATAAGCCGTTGCGTCCTCCGGGGATTTTTCATACTCCCCGCGGAATTTCTTTACAACCTCGCTTGGGCGCGGCATCAGGCAGTTCATGAGTCTCGTGTCAAAAAGATCCCGGTATACGACGCTGTTGTTTTCAAGGATCCCCTGCTCTGCAGCGTAGTCGGTGAGCGCGTTTAACGTATCTTCCAGGCTGATCTCGTCTGTAATCTCGCCAGGCTCCTCGTATTCGGACATTTTCAGTACTTCCAGGATCTGGTTTCTTGCGTAGATCTCATCTTCGGCTTCGATAAGTCCGGTCGTTCTGCCGTACTGAACCAGTTTCTTTATTGACATTTCAATCATGATCGAATTCCTCCGTTTTTTTACGGTATATTGACAGATTTAAGTATAACGTGCGTATCTTCTTGTTTTCGCTGCACAAAAACAAGAAGCACAGGGCGGCCGCCCTATATCAATCTGCTCTGCAAAAACACTTATACAAGTAAACTTGCAGCGCGTTTTTTGCAGAACAAATTGCCGCACCTGCAACCTGTTACATTTTATTATAATAAATTTACCACCCTAATACAATCGCTATTTTATTTTTTTATCCCCCGCATCGCACGCTGAAGCCGCTCCGTAATGATTCCGAAGAGGATGGAGCCGTTACCGTACGTGACCGTGACACCATGCAGCAG
>OGDP01001425.1_pt1 | contig 15485 bp, 18 predicted proteins | sample 1570441 | NCBI WGS metagenome assembly OGDP01 (sample SAMEA2581961, study PRJEB24529) | metagenome | biome: Human gut stool | place: China | collected 2011
TGGTGCTGACCAGCGGCGAGAACGGCTACGGCATCCCGGAGCTGCAGGCGGTGCTCAATGCCGCTGTGGCCGGGGAACAGGAAGCGGAGTAAACCATGGCCTACAACGAATTTGCCTATTTCTACGATGAATTCAACGGCGAGGCCGATTACGATGCCCTGTATGCCCACATCCATGCAAAGCTCAAGGAGCACGGCATCCACGACGGCATCCTTGCCGACCTTGGCTGCGGCACCGGTGAGCTGACGTTGATGCTCACGCAGGCGGGCTATGATATGATCGGCATTGACCAGTCCGAGGAGATGCTCTGCGTTGTGCGCGATAAGGCCGAACAGCTGGGCCTTTCCGGCAGGCTGCTGCTTTTGCGGCAGGATCTGCTCAAGCTGGATCTGTACGGCACCATCCGGGGCGCGGTGTCCACCTTTGACACCTTCAACCACATCCCGGACCTGGACACCGCCATTGCCAACGCGGGCTTTTTCATGGAGAAGGGCGGGGTGTTCCTGTTCGATATGAACACGCCCTACAAGCACCGGAACGTGCTGGGCGACAACGCGTTCACCTTTGAGGAAGAGGATGCCGCCTGTGTGTGGCGCAACCACTACGATGCCGCCAACCGCCGCGTGGAGATCACCGTGGACATCGACTACCACGAGACCGGCGAGCACTTCCACGAGCAGTTCTGCGAGTACACCTATGACCTTGACACCATCCGCACCGCGCTGGAAAAGCACGGCTTTGCGCTGGAAAGCGTATGCGACGGCGAGACCTTCGGCCCGCTGACCGAGGACAGCCAGCGCTATTTCTTCTGCGCAGTCAAGCAGTATACACAATTGGAGGGATAACTTTATGGCAAATCTGATCCGCGGCCTGTCGGAGAACGGCGGGGTCGTGTTCTGCGGCGTGGATTCCACCCAGATCGTCCGCAAGGCCGAAAAGCTGCACACCACCAGCGCCACCTGCAGCGCGGCACTGGGCCGTCTGCTCACCGGCGCGGCCCTGATGGGCTCCATGCTCAAGGACGACCGTGACCAGATCACCCTGCGTGTGTCCGGCGGCGGCCCGGCGGGCGTGGTCATTGCCTGCACCGACGGCACCGGCAACGTGAAGGGCTGCATCGATCACCCCTTGGTGGAGCTGCCCGCAAAGCCGAACGGCCACCTGGATGTGGGCGGCGCTGTGGGCAAAGACGGTGTGCTCACCGTCATCCGGGATAACCGCCTGCAGAAGGAGCCGACGGTGGGGCAGGTGCCGCTGGTCTCCGGCGAGATCGCCGAGGACCTGACCGCCTACTACGCCTACAGCGAGCAGGTGCCCACCGTCATGGCGCTGGGCGTGCTGGTGGACAAAGACCTGTCCATCCTGTGCGCAGGCGGCTTTATGGTGCAGCTGCTGCCCGGTGCCACCGATGCGGAGATCGATCAGCTGGAAAAGAATATCGCGGCCATGCCGTCCGTCACCACCCTGCTGCACGAGGGCAAGACCCCCGAGGACATGATGCAGCTGGCGCTGGCGGGCTTTGCCCCCAACGTGCTGGATGAGCGCGATGTGCACTACCAGTGCGACTGCAGCGCCGAGCGCACCAAGGAGATGCTGTTCAGCCTTGGCCGCAAGGAGCTGGTGAGGATGCGCGACGAGGACCCCGCCTGCGAGGTGGTGTGCCACTTCTGCCACAGCAAGTACCAGTACGACCTCAACGACCTGCTTGCCGAGTACGACGCGCAGGCGGCGGAACGTGCCGCTGCAGAGCAGGGGACTTGACAAACCGCTAAAAAACAACTATACTACAAATAGAAAAGGCGCTGTCCGCAATGGTCAGCTCCCTCCGGCTAGATCAATAAGAATGACCGCTTACCGTTTGGAGATTGGGGGCGGTCATTTCTTATTGTTATGGATCTCTTTGAAGATTGCCCATGCGATCTGAAATGTAATCCCAACTGTGCCGCCAACAATGACGAACAGCTGCAGAACATCGTTCAACACCATGATGCATCCCCCCTTCCGCGTTTGCGAACGGGGGAACAAACAATAAGCTTTTACGTCCCCCGGACGCTTGCCGGAGGGAAGCATGACCACCTGCGCTTGCAGACAGCACCTTAACGCCACCCTTCGGGGTGGCATTTTTAGTTTAGCATACTTTTTGACGAATTACAACGGGAATCCTTTCACCCGCAGATGTCCGCTGCCACGGTGTAGGTAACGGTATAGTCCAGTACATTGCCGTTCACGGTGCAGTCCTCTTTGCGGGCGATGTGCTCCGCGTCCGGCCATGCGGCGTACAGCGCCTGCAGGCTTTGCAGCCGGGCCAGCGCGGCGGCCTGCGCTTCGGTGCGGTGCAGCGTTTCCGGCTGCTGCGCAAAGCGGCAGGTCTCCTCCACAGAGCAGGGCAGGGCAAGGCCCAGCAGCGGCACCTCCGGCTGAAAGTGCCGGAGGATCACCGCCGCATGTTCCGGCGCAGGCGCGGCGGGCAGGGAGAAGGTGTGCCCGAACGCTGTCACCCGGTATGCGCGGGTGCACGCGCCGGTGTACTGCTGCACCGTCTCTTCCAAGGGCACGGTGCGGGTGTCGCTCCACTCAAACTGCGCAACCACCGTTCCGGCGGCGGGCGCAAAGATCAGGGTGCCGTCCCGCTCGGCGCGGGCTGTGCCAATGAGGCCCTGCCCGGCTTCCACCTGCTGGCCCGGCTGCACCAGCATGGTGCCGCTGGTAAGGTTCGTGCGCAGAACAGTGCCGCCGCATTTTGCCCGGATGCCGTGCAGCGTTCCGGCGGCAATGTCCGGCTTGGGCCTGGCCGCGGCGGCTTCCACCACCAGCCGCCCTTTGGCAAAATTCAGGCTGGCCCAGGAGAACTCGCCGCTGTGCAAAAGGGCGTACTCCCCGGCGGTGAGCTTTGCCTCGGTCACAGCCGCACCGGGCTGCAGGCCCGCTTCCCGCAGGACGGCGCAGGCCCGCGCAGCCTGTCCGGTGGTGAGGGAAGAGGTGTCCGCATACCAGACGAACTGCTGTGCAAAGAGCAGCAGCGGCACAAACACCGTCAGCCCCACCCAAAGCCCGGCCCGGCGCAGCAAGGGGCGCAGGCAGAAATACAGCCCCAGCTTCCGGCGGATGCGCAGCCGCACCCGGTGCTTGCGGGCCAGCGCGGCAAGGCGCGGGTACTGCCACGCGGCGCACCGCCCGCCAAACCCTCCCGGCAGGGCCGTGACCCCGTAGGGATGCAGCCCGGCCCGGGCGGCAGCGGTAAGCAGGGCTTCGGTGCTGCCATTGCATGCGGTGAACTCCACCGCGGCCCAAAGGCTTACCGGTTCCATGGGCACCTCCTAGTCATCCGCAAAGTCCGTGCGCACGAACCGCCCCCGCAGGGTCAGGCGGCTGGCGGTAAGGGTGACGATCTTCAACCCGTCGCCGTAGATGGTCAACCGGCCATGGGGCATCTGCAGGCACAGCCGGTCGGGGCTGTAGGTCAAAATGCGGCAAAAGTGCTCCACCTCCATGCGGCCCCCGCTCAGGTAGACGGCAGGGGCGTGGTAAAAGCCCGGCGGCGGCTGACGGAACAGCAGGGCCAGCCAGCTTTGCGGCCTAAGCCGCTTTTTGCGCTTGGCACACATCCCATTCCCTCCCATCCCGCAGTTCTGCCCGCGGCGCGCTGCTACATATATATGGATGCGGAGGGCTGAGTTATGAATCGAAACTGGAATTTCCGGCGGGGCGTGCTGCTGGCGCTGGCAGGGTACACGGCGTTTCTGGTGTTTGCCGCGCCGCAGCGCTGTGCCGATGCCCTGCAGGCGGGGCTGCGGCTGTGCGGCGGGCCGCTGCTGGTATCGCTGTTTCCGTTCCTCATCGTATCGGCGCTGGCGGCAGGCTGCGGGGCCGGGCAGTGGCTGGGCTTTGTGTTCCGGCCTGCGGCGCGGCTCATGGGCATCCGGGCAAAGGGTGCGGGCGGCGTGCTGCTCATTGGGGCCTTGGGGGGCTTTGCACCGGCGGCGGTGGCTGCGTCCGAAGCCGTGCGCACCGGTCAGCTCACTTCCCGGCAGGCCTCGGCGCTGCTGCCCGCCTGTGTGTGCAGCGGGCCGTCCTTTGTCATCCTCACGGTAGGGCAGCAGATGCTGGGCAGCCGCGCGGTGGGGGTGCGGCTGTTTGCGGCCCAGCTGCTGGCGGGCTATCTCACGGCGGCGCTGCTGTGCCGGATGCAGGGCGGGGCCGGGCAGGCTCCACCCGCGCAGGAGGAAACCATTCCGCTGCCCGCACTGGACGCGGTGATCGCGCAGGCGGCAGTGACCTACCTGAAGCTCTGCGGCTTTGTGCTGTACTTCCGGCTGCTGGCGGCAGGGTGCGGGGCATTGCTGCCACAGCCGTGGGCGGCGCTGCCCGCCATGCTGCTGGAAGTGTGTTCCGGCTGCGATCAGGCCGCCCGCACCGGGCTGTGGGCCAGCACGCTGTGCTGTGCGGCGCTCAGTGTGCAGGGGGTGTCGGTGCTTTTGCAGGTGCGCACCATCTGCCCGGCCGAGATCTCGCTGCGGCCTTTGCTGGCAGCGCGGGCGGTGCATCTGCCGCTTTCGGTGGCGCTGTTCTGGCTGGGCAGCACCGTGCCGGTGCAGGCCGTGCAGACCTTTACCACCCTGACCGAACGGGTGGTGGTGCTGCGCCGCGTCCCGCTGGACTGCGCCCTGCTGGCCTTTGCCGTGTGCTGCATCACGGTGGAGGAGTTGGCGAGGAGTTAAGGTGCGGGCTGGGCTGTGGGCTGGGAGTTTCTCCAGCGAATGTCCGGGAAGTGGGGCCCCGTGCGTAAGCACAGGGGCGGAACCGTGGGTTCCGGGCTGTTCGCGGAGAAAGCTGCCAGCACGCAGCCTATGGCTTCAAGGAAATTTATCAGGTGCTACTGTAGGAGCGTTATCTGAGAAGGTGACTGATTTTTGACGAATGAGCGTGCAAAAAGACACTTTGTCAAGCTGATAAACTGACAACAGCGTGGCAAACAGAGTCACTTTGTCAGCAAGGGTCACTTTGTCAAATTGACAAACAGACAATTATAAACATAGATGCGTTATAATTTCGCCACTTTGTCACTTGTTTCTCCACGGTAGGGCATGGCAGTGAACCAACTGCGTACGTTGCCGCCCTGATTGATCTGGTGCTTTGCAATCTCACCGGATTTTACAAGCTCACTGTACACACGGTTGTATGTACTGTCACTGCACCCGATCTCCCGCAGGACGGCGGCGCGCAGCTCGTTGCTGGGCATCGACCCAAGGCGGCTCTCGGACAGAACGTTCAGGATGGCGCTGCGGGTGTCCTGCCGGGTCTCCGCCGTGCGCACCCGCCGCTCCTCAATGAAGTCGGCATCCTTCTTGTCGGTGTAGCCGTCAAACACGGCCCGCGCAGTCTTTACGCCCTCCACCTCCACATCGTCGATGTGCATCAGCACCGTCTGCTGGGGGCGGGCGTAGCTGTTTTTCTCGTGGCTGAGATAAATTTTGCCGTCGTTCTTGGCGCGGCCCATCATCAGCACGCTGCGGGCCATGTCCCAGATATCCGAGCTGTCGGCCAGACGTGCGCGGCCGGAAACGCCCTGCTTTTTGTTGGAGTGCATCACGATGAGCACCGCGCAGCCCTGCTTTGCGGCAATGGCGCGCAGCGGCAGCAGGGCACTGCGCATCTGGTTGCGGCTTGCCATCTCCACATCGGAGGGCAGAAAGCTCTGCAGCGGGTCCACGATGAGCAGCAGCGGCCCGGCCTTGGCGGCAAAATCCGCCAGTGCCTGATCCTTGAGGGTGAGGGGCTGGCCGGTCTTGCCAAAGTAGTCGTCGGCGGTCAGCACCAGCACCCGGTTCATGTCGGCCCCGGCCGCCAGCAGACGGGCCTTGAGCACCTTGCCGGGGTCGTCCTCGCCCGCAAGCAGCAGCACCTTGCCGGTCTGCTGCGGCGGCAGCGGAAAAAAGCCGGAGGTCTTGCCCGCCGTCACATAGGCAATGAGCTGTGCCTGCCAGATGCCCTTGCCGGTGCCGCCGTCGGCACCCAGCAGCGACACTTCGCCCAGCGGCAGCAGCTGCGGCACCAGCCACGCCACGCTCTGCATGGGCACATCGGCCAGCAGGCCGGGCTGCGCCGCGCTGCCCTCCAGCGCAAGCTTGCGCTGCTTTGCGTCCGCGTTCACGGCTGCCATAAAGGCTGCGGGGTCGGCCTGCCACGCCTGCTTGCAGGTGTTGAGCCATTGATCGATCTTGTAATTGACGGCGGGCAGCTGCATGTTGCAGGCTGCGCCGCGCACGTCGTCCAGCAGGTCTTCCCGTGCATCCGGGTCGGTCTGGTGGAACATTACCGCAAAGGTCAGGCGGCTGAACAGCTGCTGCTCGGTCCTGCAGCCGTCCAGCATGTTCAGAAAGTCTGTGCGGTCCTGAATGGATACTCCCAAAATACATTTCTCCTTTCGCTGTGGTTTATGACTGGAAGCAAAACCAAATGTTGTTGTAATAAGTATAACTCTGAAAAAACAACGTGTCAACAAATAGTTTTTGCGCAAAAAGCCACAGCTTCCGGGGTGAAAATGCACAGGAAAATGGGGAAAGAAAAAGAGAAGGCGGGTACCTTCTCTTGACAAAACGGCAAAAAATAACTATACTATAAATAGAAAAGGTGCTGTCCGCAATGGTCAGCTCCTTCCGGTTAGATCAATAAGAATGACCGCCACGGTTTGGAGACAGGGGCGGTCATTTCTTATTGTTATGGATCTCTTTGAAGATTGCCCATGCGATCTGAAATGTAATCCCAACTGTGCCGCCAACAATGACGAACAGCTGCAGAACATCGTTCAACACCATGATGCATCCCCCCTTCCGCGTTTGCGAACGGGGGAACAAACAATAAGCTTTTACGTCCCCCGGACGCTTGCCGGAGGGAAGCATGACCACCTGCGCTTGCAGAGAGCACCTTAACGCCACCCTTTGGGGCGGCATTTTTAGTTTAGCATACTTTTTGACGAATTACAATAAGAAGACAATGCAGAAAGGCCGCTGATGCGCCTTGAAAACCTGATTGCTGTATGTTAAAATGACACTAATCTTCCGCATCGACCCGCTGAAGTAAGGAGTGATTCTGGATGTTACAGCCGAAGCTGACAAAGGTGGAACCCGTAAAACCGCTGAAGCTCTGCCTTTATTATGAGACGGGCGAGGTAAAGCTGTTTGATGCAGCCCCTTATGCCACCGGCTCGTGGTACGGCAGGCTGCAGGATGAGCGTTACTTTGCTACCGTGCATCTGCTGCCGGGCGGTATTGGCATCGAGTGGGAAGAGGGGCAGGATATCGCCCCGCATGAGCTGTACGAAAACAGCGTTCCTGTGAAGAAAACAGCATAACCCAATGCAAAAGGCCGCTGCACGGTTTACATGCAGCGGCCTTTCCATTTGATGGGGAGTATTCAGCGGCGGTTTACTGGATGCCGGTCACAGGATAGTCCTGATCCTCAACGGCCTTCTTCAGCACGTCGTCGGCGACCTCGGCGTTCAGGGTGACGATGGCGGTGCCGGCCTCGTGGCTCACCACGGCCTCGTCCACCTCGGGCAGGGCTTCCAGAGCCTTCTTCACGCGGGCTTCGCAGTGGCCGCACATCATGCCTTCCACTTTCAGGGTCTTTTTCATAGCAGTGTCCTCCTTGGTACTCTCTTTATTTGCAACCGCTGCGGGCTGTGCGGAGACAGCGGGCAGGGAAGCAGCATTTTTTGCCGCACGATCGTGCTTTGTGCTGTGCACGTCGAACAGGTTCAGGCGCAGGGCGTTGCTTACCACGCAGAAGCTGGAAAGGCTCATGGCAGCAGCACCGAACATGGGGTTCAGCGTCAGGCCGAAGGGGATGAACACGCCTGCGGCCAGCGGGATGCCGATGATGTTGTAGATGAACGCCCAGAACAGGTTTTCGTGGATGTTGCGCAGGGCAGCGCGGCTCAGGCGGATGGCGGCGGGCACGTCCGACAGCTTGGAGTTCATCAGCACCACGTCCGCCGCGTCGATGGCAACATCGGTGCCTGCGCCGATGGCGATGCCGGTGTCGGCACGGGTCAGGGCCGGGGCATCGTTGATGCCGTCGCCCACCATGGCCACCTTGCCGGATGCCTGCAGCTGGCGGATGACCGCTTCCTTGCCGTCAGGCAGCACGCCTGCGATCACCTCGTCCACGCCTGCCTGCCTGCCAATGGCAGCAGCGGTGCGCTGGTTGTCACCGGTGAGCATCACCACGCGGATGCCCATGGCCTGCAGCTCCCGGATGGCCTGCGGGCTGTCCTCCTTGATGGTATCGGCCACCGCGATGATGCCCAGCAGACGGCCTGCTCCGCCGAAGAACAGGGGCGTTTTGCCCTGTGCGGAGAGGGCTGCGGCCTTCTCCTGCAGCTGTGCGGGCACGGTGACTTTGGTTCCGATAAAGGACGCATTGCCGCCAAAGATCTCCACGCCCTCCAGCTTTGCGGCCAGACCGTTGCCCGGCAGGGCGGCAAAGCCGGATACCTCGGGGGCGGTGAGCTTCTGCGCGTCGGTGCAGGCCAGCACGGCCTTTGCCAGCGGGTGCTCGCTCTTGCGCTCCAGTGCGGCGGCAAGGGTGAGCAGCTCCGTCTCGGAAACGCCCTCGGCGGGCAGAATGTCGGTCACTTTTGGTTCACCGCTGGTGATGGTGCCGGTCTTGTCCAGCGCCACGATCTGGGTGCGGCCTGCAGCTTCCAGCGAAGCGGCGGTCTTGAACAGGATGCCGTTCTTTGCACCCAGACCGTTGCCCACCATGATGGCCACCGGCGTTGCCAGACCCAGCGCACAGGGGCAGCTGATGACCAGCACGGAGATGCCGCGGGCCAGCGCATAGCCCAGCTCCCGGCCCAGCAGCAGCCACACGATGGTGGTGACCACCGCAATGGTAATGACCGCAGGCACGAAGAAACCGGACACCGTATCGGCGATTTTTGCAATGGGAGCCTTGGTGGCGGCGGCATCGCTGACCATCCGGATGATCTGGGCAAGGGTGGTGTCCTCGCCCACGCGGGTGGCCCGGCACTCCAGGAAACCGGACTGGTTGGTGGTGGCAGCGCTCACCTTATCGCCCGCAGCCTTGTCCACGGGGATGCTCTCGCCGGTCAGGGCGCTCTCGTTCACGGCGCTGGTGCCTTCCAGCACGATGCCGTCCACGGGGATGTTCTCGCCCGGGCGCACCACAAAGATGTCCCCCTTCTGCACCTGCTCGATGGGCACGGTCACTTCGGCACCGTCCCGCAGCAGGGTGGCGGTCTTGGGGGCAAGCTTCATCAGGCTCTTGAGCGCGTCGGTGGTCTTGCCCTTGGAGCGGGCCTCCAGCATCTTGCCCACCGTGATCAGGGTCAGGATCATGGCCGCCGACTCAAAGTAGAACTCCATCATATAGTGCATGACCAGCTCGTCGTTGCCGTCCACCTGTGCGCGGGTTATGGCAAACAGGGCGTAGGTGCTCCACACAAAGCTGGCCATGGAGCCCATGGCCACCAGCGTGTCCATGTTGGGGGAGCCGTGGATCAGCCCCTTGAAGCCGTTGATGAAGAACTTCTGGTTGATCACCATCACGATGCCGGCCAGCAGCAGCTGGACAAGGCCCATGGCAACGTGGTTGCCGTCAAACCAGTGGGGCAGGGGCCAGCCCCACATCATGTGGCCCATGGAAAAGTACATCAGTACCAGCAGAAAGCCCAGCGAAGCGATCAGCCGCTGCTTGAGCTTGGGCGTCTCGTGGTCGGCCAGCGCGTCCAGGTCGGCGCTGGGGGAGCTGGCGGCGGCAGCACCGGCCGTCTTGGGGCTGGCACCGTAACCGGCTTCCTGCACGGCCTGAATGATCGCCGCGCTGGATGCGGTGCCCTCTACGCCCATGGAGTTGGTCAGCAGGCTCACCGAACAGCTGGTCACACCCGGTACCTTTTTTACGGCCTTTTCCACCCGGGCAGAGCATGCCGCGCAGCTCATACCCGTTACATTGTATTGTTCCATTGTATTCACTCCTGATAAGTCCAGTATGTCTGCCGCAGGGTCACTTCATGAGCCGGGGCAGCAGCTTGATCAACTCGTTCAGCTTTTCGTCGCTGCCGGCACGCAGGTCATCGGCCACACAGGTGCTCATGTGCTGGGCCAGCAGCTCCTTGGCAAAGCTGTTCAGCGCCGAGTTCACGGCGGCCACCTGTACCAGAATGTCCACACAGTAGGCATCCTTTTCCAGCATGCCGCGCACGCCGCGCACCTGCCCTTCGATGCGGCTCAGCCGGTTGACCAGTGCTTTGTATTCCTCCGGGCTGCGGTCCTTGTGGCGGCAGCAGGAGGGGACAGCGTCCGGCACATCGGCGGGGAAAACCGTGTCCGCCGCAGGCTCTTCGGTGCTGCAGCAACAGCAGGGCTTCTTTTCGGTGGATTCCATGATGCAGGCTCCTTTCGCAAACCCCTTAGGGGTATCTTTTGCTTCCAGCAGGAGTATACCACACCATATCCGACAAATCAAGTAGGAATTTAAAATAAAAGAAAAAAGAGGGAAAACCCGCAGGCTTTCCCTCACACAGAACTGTGATAAAGTTACTTTTCCAGAATGCGCGGAGCAAACAGGCTCCACATCTTGCCCCACCAGTACCAGTCGTGGGACACATCACCGCCCCACACTTCCAGATGGGCGGGCAGGCTCTGGGCCTGCAGCACATCGGCCAGTGCCTGAGTGTCGGCCTTGGCGTCATCCTCGTAGGCACCCTGACCGGCGCAGAGAATGAGACTGTTTTCCTCGGCCTTGACCAGTGCCAGCTTGTTGGCGATGCCGTTCTCCTGCAGGTACAGCAGGGGAGAACAGCGCAGCACCAGATCGTCGTTCTCGGCACCCCAGAAGCGGCTCAGGTCGTAGATGCCGCCCATGCCCACGGCACCGGCAAACAGGTTGGGGCGGCGCAGACGGCAGTTCACGGCCTGATAGGCGCCCAGATCCACACCGGCGCACCAGATCTTGGTGCCCTTCTCGGCCTTGTTCAGGGCCAGGATGCGGGGAGCCAGCTCGGCAGTCAGGTAAACAAAATACTTCTCCTGTGCCTCGGCCCGGCGGCGCAGCGGCAGATCCCCGTTCAGCACGCCTTCACCGTCCACGCTGTCGGCGCAGAACAGCTGGATCTTGCCCTCGTTCAGAAGCTGGGCAATGGCGTCCGGCATGCCGTTGTTCTCCCAGTCGAAAAAGCGGCCGCCGCGGGCGGGCAGAGCCAGCACCGGCACACCGGCGCTGCCATATACCTTGAACTCCATCTCGCGGTTCAGCACACTGCTCCACTCTTTGTAATAGGTACCCTGCATCATAATCAATCAAGCACTCCTTTTTTATCATGATCCGGCCCCGGCGCACAGTCGCTGCACGTCCAGCCGGCAGTAGCGTTTCAGGATAAATCAGACAAACTGGTTGCGCTGTGCGTCGTACTCGTAGCCGACGGCACGCAGCTTTGCACACAGATCGGTCTTGTCGGTGTCCAGATCTTCGCACAAAGCATCGAGGTTTTTGTAATAATCCCGGAGTTTGAGGTTCACCACGCTCAGCAGCATGATGGGATCGGTGGGAAGAGCCATGCGTTCATCTCCTTTAAGGCAACAAAAAAAGCCGGCCACTCGACAAAGTGACCGGCCACATACACCAAATTAGACAGCGCGGGTAACTTTGCCAGCGCGCAGGCAACGGGAGCATGCGTAGACGTACTTGGGAGAACCCTCAACGACCGCCTTGACACGACGGACATTCGGCTTCCAGGTACGGTTGGAACGACGATGAGAGTGAGAAACCTTGATACCAAAGGCAACACCCTTGCCGCAGCATTCACATTTAGCCATGGTACTTGCACCTCCTGCAGTGAAGTAAGGAATCAAAATAATCAGCTTGACTATTGTAGCAGATTGCCGGGCAAAATGCAAGCCTTTTTTCAAAAAATATTGCGGTTTTTTGCCGGGGACTTGTGTGCAGGGCAAAAAGATAGTATTATATATGGTATACTGAAAAAAGGCAGGAATATCGAATGACCTCTCAGGGCATCTATTATCTCATCCGCGCGCTGGTGGCGCTGGTGGCCATCCCCTTCCACGAGTGCGGCCACGCGCTGGCAGCATGGCTGCTGGGCGACGACACCGCAAAGCGGCAGGGGCGGCTTTCGCTGAACCCCTTTGCCCACTTTGACCTGCTGGGCACGCTGTGCATGGTGTTTGCGGGCGTGGGCTGGGCAAAGCCCGTCTCCACCGACCCCCGCAATTTCAAAAACCCCAAGTGGGGCATGGCCCTCACCGCGCTGGCTGGCCCTGCGGCAAACATCCTCCTTGCCTATGTGGGCATGGTGGTGTGGAAGCTCATGTACTACTGGGCACCGGTGAACGATGCCACCATCTACATTGCCATGTTCCTGCAGTACCTTGTGCTGATGAACGTGAGCCTTGCCGTGTTCAACTTGATCCCGGTGCCGCCGCTGGACGGCAGCCGCATCCTGCTGGTGCTGCTGCCCCGGCGCATCTACTTTGGCCTGATGAAGTACGAGCGCTATATCATGATCGCCCTGCTGGCGGCAGTGTGGTTCGGCGCACTGGATACCCCCCTGTACTACCTGAACAACATCGTGTGGGAGCTGCTGGGCAAGGGCACCGGCTACATTGATAAGATCGCGTATTCCCTCTACTATGCCGGCCTTGGGACGGTGGTGTGAGCGTGGCAGAAGAACTGACCTTCCATCTGGAAGATTTTGACGGCCCGCTGGAATTATTGCTGGCGCTTGTGGCCAAACATAAGATGGACCTGCACAACATCCCCATTCTGGAGCTGATCGACCAGTACACCGCCACGGTGGCGCGGGCCGACCCGGACCCGGAAGCCGCCAGCGCCTTCATCGAGATGGCCGCGCGGCTGGTGGAGATGAAAAGCTACCTGCTTTTGCCCCGCAGCGAAGAGGGCGAGCGCATGAAGCAGGAGTTCACCGGCCAGCTGATCGAGTACGACCAGTGCCGCCGCATGGCTGCGCTTTTGCGCCAAAAGGCCGAAGCTGCGCCGGTTTTTGTGCGTCCGCCCATGGAGATGGAGTTCGATAACACCTACGACCTGCACCATGCGCCGCAGGTGCTGGCAGATTACTGGGCCGTTCTTTCCGGCCGCACCAAGCTGCGCCGGGAGCCTACCCAGCAGCAGTTCGAGCCGCTGGTCACAGCGCCCATGGTGTCGGTGACGAGCCGGGTGGTGTACATTCTGCGGCACCTGATCAGCGGTACAGCGGCAAAAATGAGCCAGCTGTTCAGCCGCCAGCAGACCCGCAGCACCAACGTGGCCACCTTTCTGGCCTTGCTGGAGCTGGTGCGCGGCGGCCGCGTAAAGCTGGACGACGCGGGCCGGCTGACCATGCAGCGGGGCCGCATCCAACGTGATAAGGAGAAGGAATGAACCAGAAACAGATCCGTGCAGCCGTGGAAGCCATGCTGTTTGCCAGCGGCGACCCCATTGGTGCCGACAAGCTGGCCCAGGCGGTGCAGCTGCCGCAGCTCAGCGTGGAAGCCGCGCTGGAAGCCCTGCGGGAGCGCTACGCCCGGGAGGACAGCGGCCTGTGCCTGCTGCACCTGAACACCCGCTGGCAGCTTGCCACCAAGACCGAGTGGGCCGACTGCATCCGCCGCCTGCTGGACAGCCGCCGCGCAGTGCCCCTTGGCCCCGCCGCCATGGAGACCCTGACCGTCATTGCCTACAACCAGCCGGTGTCCCGCGCCTTTATTGAGCAGGTGCGCGGCGTGGATTCCTCGTCCAGCGTGTCGGGCCTGCTGGAAAAGGGCCTCATTGAGGAAGCCGGACGCCTTGACCTGCCGGGCAGGCCGGTGAGCTTCCGCACCACCGACACCTTTTTGCGGGTGTTCGGCCTTTCTTCTCTGGCCGACCTGCCGCCGGTGCACGGGCAGGAGACTGAAACAAACGCATCACCGACAGAAAGTGAGGGGTAACGCATGGGAGCATTCCTCGCCGCGCTGGGCGCAGTGCTGCTGTTCATCCTCCGGGTGATCGGCATTCTGCTGCTGGTGGTGCTGATCTTACTGGTGCTGTTGCTGCTGTGTCCCTTCTGCGCAGACCTGTGCTGGGAGCACGGCGTGCTCACCGTAAAGGCCGGTGCGCTGGGCATCACCTTCCCGGTGTTCCAGTACCCGAAGCCGGAGCCGCCGCCCGCACCGGAAAACCCGGAGCCGCCCAGGGGCTTTGACAAGGTCAAGGCAAGGTTTGCCGCATGGCGGGCCGAGCGCAAGCGGAAAAAGGCAGAGGAGAAGGCCCGCAAAAAGGCCGCCGCCGCTGCCGCCAAGGCAAACAAGCCCGCCCAGCCGCGCAAAAAGGCAAAGATCACGCTGGAGATCCTCTGCACCATGCTCAAAGGTGCGGGCACTTTGACCAAAGCGGTGTTCGGTGCGCTGCGCATCACAAAAATACAGGTGCGCCTTGGTGTGCGCGGGGAGGACCCCGCCGCCGCTGCCCGCAGCTACGGCAAGCTGCAGGCGTGGCTGTACCCGGTGCTGGGCGTGCTGGACCGCTTTCTCTGGCTGCAGTTCGATGAGCTGCGCATCCTGCCGGACTTTGGCAGCGGGCAGCCCACCGTGGAGGACCGGGTGTCCTGCCGGGTGAGCGCACAGGCACTGTTCATCGTCCTTGCGGCGGTGCGGGTGCTGTACGAGTTCTGGCGCAAAAAAGTATTGGACATCTTCCTATAATGTGGTACACTATAAGTGTATCCGGATCTGCAGACAACGGGCCTTTGCCCGAATCAAACCGATAAAGGAGAGCTGTTTTATGGCTGAGCATCCCATTCAGGGCCTGATGAACGTTACCATGGAGAAGATCCACCAGATGGTGGACTCCAACACCATCATTGGCAAGCCCATCATCACCGAGGACGGCACCACCATCCTGCCGGTTTCCAAGGTGAGCTTTGGCTTTGCCTCCGGCGGCACCGACTTTGACGGCAAGAACGCCGCCAACAAGGACCTGTTTGGCGGCGGCTCCGGTGCGGGTGTGAACATCCAGCCGGTGGCCTTCCTCGTGGTAAAGGACGGCTGCGTGCGCACCATCCAGCTGTTGGACAACGCCGACACCATCAGCCGTGCCCTGACCATGCTGCCGGAGCTGGTGGACAAGGTTGCCGCCCTCATCAAGAAGGACGAAAAGAAGGAAGAGCCTGCTGCTCCTGCGGAGCAGTAAGTGGAGGGCTTGGCACCGGACACTCCGTCCCGCCTGCGCTCGCCAGACCACCAGCGTGGTGTAGCCCTCGCACTTCCCGGCAGGCTTTTCTGTCGATTTTAGTCGCAGCCTGCACTTTAGACATGGCTTCGCGCATCTTGCCGGAGTATCCGGTGCCGATCCCGGCAGGACGGCAGGGAGTTTCTCCAGCGAATGTCCTGGGGGTGGGGCCCCGGCGCGCAAGCGTTGGGGCGGGACTGGAGTCCCGGGCTGTTCGCGGAGAAAGCTCCCTGCTG
>OGDP01001432.1_pt1 | contig 15426 bp, 11 predicted proteins | sample 1570441 | NCBI WGS metagenome assembly OGDP01 (sample SAMEA2581961, study PRJEB24529) | metagenome | biome: Human gut stool | place: China | collected 2011
TAGCCGCCGACATCACGGTGAACAAGAACATGGTTCCGTTCGACAGCCGCTCGGCTTTCCAGACTTCCGGCATCCGTCTGGGTACTCCTGCCATCACAACCCGTGGTGCCAAGGAAGACCTGATGCTCGAAATTGCCGAGATGATTGAAACCGTTCTGTCCAACGTAGACAACGAACAAGTCATCGCAGAGGTACGTGCACACGTCAATGCGAAGATGAAAGAATACCCGCTGTTTGCTTATTAATAAGCAAACAGAATTAAAAATTAAGAATTAAAAATTAAAGGCTGCGCAGTTCAAAGCGAACATTGCGCAGCCTTTAATTTTTAATTCTTAATTTTTAATTCTAAACGCGCTCCGCGCGTTTAGCTCAGCCCTTCTATATTTCCGTCCACAATATCAATGTGTTCGGCTTGTGGTTTCTTGGGTAATCCCGGCATACGGAGAATTTCACCGGCGATGGCTACAATCATTTCCGCACCGTTATTGACCACAATATCCTTGATGTGGAACTCAAAGTTGTTGACTGCACCGTATATCTTCGGGTCGGCAGAGAAGGAGTACTGCGTCTTGGCAATACAGACGGGGTAATGGCTGATACCCATCTGCTCTATCAGTTTGATAACTTTGCGGGAGTGGAGACTGTAAGTCACTACGCTTGCCCCGTAGAGGTTGCAGGCTACCTTTTCTATTTTACGTTCCACGCAATCGCTCTCTTCGTAGGTGAAGGTCAGCGGTTCGGATGGTTTGTTCTCGATAGTATCTACTACCAGATTGGCAAGGTCAACGGCTCCCTCTCCTCCTTTGGCAAAGGCGTTGTTCACGGCAAAACCTACCTCAAGCTTTTCTTCGCAATGGCGGCGGATAGCTTCCACCTCCTCGTCCGTATCACTGGCAAAACGGTTGAATGCCACGATGACCTGCTGGCCGAATGAACGCAAATTGCGTACATGCTTGTCCAGATTGCCGAAGCCCTCTTTCAGTCCTTCCATATTGGGTTCCTTGATGCGGTCCAGACTGACACCGCCATGCATCTTCAGTCCTTGTGCGGTAGCAACGATTATCGTCAGCTTGGGCTGTAGGCCGCTCTTGCGGCACTTGATGTTGTAGAACTTCTCCGCACCCAGGTCAGCCCCGAAACCGGCTTCCGTCACTACATAATCGCCAAATGTCATGGCCATTTTTGTGGCAAGAATGGAGTTGCAACCATGGGCAATATTTGCGAACGGTCCTCCATGAACAAAAGCAGCAGAGCCTTCGGTAGTCTGTACCAAGTTGGGGTTGATAGCATCTTTCAACAGTACGGTAATGGCACCGGCTACTCCTAACTCCTTCACTGTGAAAGGAGTACCATCGAAACGGAATCCCAGAATAATATTTTCAATACGGCGACGGAGGTCGTCGAGGTCTGTTGCCAGACAGAGAATAGCCATAATTTCGGAAGCCGGGGTAATATCGAAGCCCGACTCCTCGGTAATGCCGTTGGTGCTCGGTCCCAATCCGGTGACAATGCTCCGCAAGGAACGGTCATTCACATCAAGTACGCGCCGCCAGATGATTTCTTTCAGTCCGAAGCCATCCGCCTGATGCTGGTACAAGTAATTGTCGAGCAAAGCGGAAATCATGTTGTGTGCGGAGGTAATGGCGTGAAAGTCGCCCGTAAAGTGCAGGTTTATCTTCTCCATGGGCAGCACCTGGGCATATCCTCCACCGGCAGCACCGCCTTTCATGCCGAAGCAAGGACCTAACGAGGGTTCGCGTAAAGCCACAATCGCTTTCTTGCCAATCTTGTTCAGCCCCAATGCCAGCCCGATGGACACGGTTGTTTTACCGATACCCGCTTTCGTAGCCGTGATAGCCGTCACCAGTATCAGATTGCTCTTCTTCACTTTCTCTTCATCAATCAGATGCGTAGGAATCTTGGCTATGTAACGGCCATAGTTCTCTACTTCGTCACGCGGGATATCCACACTTTCAGCCACCTGCTTTATCTTCTTCAGCTCTATGCTGCGGGCTATTTCAATGTCCGATTTCATACAGAGTCTTTTCTTTAAATAACAACTTTAATGTTTTGAAAGTTGCAAAAGTACGAAAGATGTGGCAAAGTACAAAAGAATACCGTATTTTCACCTGACCACCTGCATCTTCTATCTATTTGAACCGCGACGTATCCACCGCCTCCCGTTGCTTCTCCTTATATCCACCGAATTTATAAGTAAACGATACGCCGAATTCGCGGAAGCATGAGTAATGATTCGTCACATTCTGCGTCTTGAAACGGATGCGGGGAGAAATCTGTCCCGTCTCAAAAATATCGTTGCAATAGAGGTTGAGAATGGCTTTGTTCTTGGCGAAGCCGTAGCGCAGGGCAATATTCACATTGCCCGACGTAGGCAGGTCGTAGATGCCCTGAATGGCTTTACTATGCACAAATCCGGTCACCGTCAGCTTCAAGTCGGGTTTGGTGGAGAGAGTAAAAGTATTGTTCATCTGGGCAATGCCATAGCATTGCTTTCTGTCGAAAGGAATATCCCAGAAATCACCATCCTTTTCGCGATGCCACAAGCCGATGAGGGTAAGGCGAGAATTCAACCAATCCTTCACCTTAAACGGGATAGAGGCTTGTATACCTGCTTGTTGCTGATAATCAAAATTGAGTGTCTTGTAGATTTCAACCAGACGTTCGGAAGATTGGTAGAGCGTCTGTACGGAGTAGTCCTTGGTATGGTTGAACCAAGCGCTGAAGATGTATTTGCTCTTCAAAATATAGGTCATTTTAAGCTCATACTCTTGCGCCGGTTTCAGCAACGGATTACCATGCAGCTCAGAGTATCCGCCACCGATGTAAGAGACGGCATCCTGCACCGCCCAGTAGTCGGGATAGTCCTTGTCGCTGCTCAGAGAGAGCTGAAGGATATGTCCCGGTGACGGCATATAGTTCAAGTTGACGATGGGATACCAGTCCCACTGGTTCCAGACGGGAGTCTTGTAATGCTCCACAGCCAGGGAAGCGTCCAAAGCGAGTTTGTCGCCGAAACTCTTGCTGGAACCTGCATAGATATTCCAGGTCTGCTCGCGGCGGCGGGACTTCATATTGCTCAAGGCATCCGATGAGGTCAGTTGTCCGCCGGTTTCGGGGTCATAATAATATTGGTAGCTGTTGTCGATGCTGGTAGTATAGATGGCTCCGTAATTCAAATCCCAACCTTTTCCCAGACTGTGCTCCTGGGCCAGAAAGAATTTCCATCGGTTGATACGTTGGCAATCTTCGGTGTAGAAGTCGAGTTCCTCGTCCTGCATGCGGCTATGCAGCAACTGGTCGGACGGGGAACGGTAGTAGGTCAGTTCGGCACCGGCTTTGAGGCCGAAAGGGGTACGATAGTCCAGACGGCCGTTGTGCAGCCAGTCGGTGCTATTGCCATGAGTTGTGGACACCTGCGTGCCCGTCACGCCCTTCCAGTTGTGGGAGGTGGAATAGCCACCGTTATAGACGAAACTCAGCTGATGGTCCTTGGCGATGTTATAGTCCGCCCCTACCCTGAAATTATGGGTATGACTGCGGCCACGGCCCACCTCATATGTTGTCATGGGGTGAACCGAGCCGTCTGCCAGGGTGTGCACAGCCTCTTTGTCGGTAGTAGAGTAGCCCCGGCCATGGCTGTGCGAGTAAAGAAAATCTGCTGAGAATTTATTTTTGCTGAAGAGCAGGCTGGCGCGTTCCTCAAAGCCTTCGTTATGCTTCTGGCGATACTTGGCATAGAGTTCGCCTTGCCAGGAGCCGGGGCCGCCTACCGATTGTTTCAAGGTGATATTGATAAGTGCGCCACGCACCTGGTAGCGTGCAGGGGCGTTGTACATCACTTCCGCCTTCTCTATGCGGCTGGCAGGGATGCTGCGCAGCAAGGAATAGAGCTGCTCTGTGCTGAGGGTGGTTACTTTGCCGTCCAGGATAACGGTGACTCCCTGACCTGCCAACTGCAGCCCTCCATTCATCTCGATGACGCCGGGAAGCTCTTTCACGGCATCGTAGGCATTGTCTACGGGGAGGTTCTGGATAAGGCGGGGCAGGTCGTACACCAGCTTGCCTTGCGCTGCCTTAACGATGGGGCGTTCACCGGTAATCATCACTTCCGGCAAGGTCTGATAAAGACTGTCCAGACGGGCATCGGTCGTGATAAGGCTGTCGGCGCTGAGGATGCGGTTGTCGTCCGCACCGGAGGGGGTTGCAGTGCCGTTGTTCTCTTGTGCCGAAAGGCTGATGCTCAAAGCACAGCATACAATAGGGAGTAAATAGAATCGTTTCATGTCCTTCTTTTTATTTATGTTTATATTCTTCTTCTGCAAATCTTCGTCTGCAAAGTACGGCAGAATCAGCAGAAACTTGTGTTATCAGCGGCTTACCAAGTGTTATCCAGTGTTATCGGGAGTGTTATTTAGTCTTATCGGATGATAGGGTTCACAATATTAATCTTACCTTTGTATGTATAAAAGTAACCGGAAACAAACATGAAACTGCCATTCAAATATATTGCCATACTTGTCATCGTCTCCCTGGCCGGCATCTTCGCCTACCAAGCCTACTGGCTGACGGGGCTCTACCATACCATGCACAGTGAAATGGAAAGGGACATCACCGAAGCCATGCGCATGAGCGACTATAACGAAATGATGATACGCGTGGATAAAATGAAGCAGGACGACATAAACCACGGTGAAGTCAGCGTATCAGCCGGATACAGCGATGACGGAAAATCATTTGTCCGTAGCAGTACCACCATCTCCCGTGAAGATTCTTTGGACAACACCACCCTGCACGAAACCTTCATGCCCAAAGGAGACAGTGTTTACGTGACCCACCCGAACGATTCAACCCGCGTGGAAGTCAGTGTCAGGGACTCAGACAGCTCTCCCCAATCCGCATTGAGTGCCAAAGGGGGACTGGATGTGATTTTGCGCGACCAAAACAGTATGCTGGAACTCGCCACCTACTTCCAGCGCGGACTGCATTCGGGACTGGACATCATTTCCGACCCCGACGTACTGCTTTATGACAGCCTGCTGACTTCATTCCTGCATGACCGTAACATCAATCTTCCCCATAGGCTGCTACATCTTCACAAAGGCAGCAAATGGGACTCTACGATGGTTAATATACATTTTCCGCAGAGTATGGATGATTATATTATTGCAATGCATATGCCTCAAAAGCAGTGGAATATAATTATTCTTTCGACATCAATACAAGTCAAAGCTACCGTCTCATCATGGAACCGGCCGGCACGTTGGTCTTGCGACAGATGTCGGGCATTCTCACCACATCATTCGTTATTCTGATCGTACTCGCTTTCTCCTTCTGGTTCCTGATACGCACCATCCTGAAACAGAAGACACTGGAAGAGATGAAGAGCGATTTCACCAACAACATCACCCACGAACTGAAAACCCCCATCGCCGTAGCATATGCCGCCAACGACGCTCTGCTCAACTTCAACCAAGCGGAGGAAAAGGCCCAACGCGACAAATACCTGCGTATCTGCCAGGAACAGCTTCAGCGCCTCAGTGGACTGGTTGAACAGATACTTTCCATGAGTATGGAACGCCGCAGGACTTTCCGCCTGCACCCGGAGGAGTTTGCAATACGTGATATTCTGGAAACGCTCATCGAACAACACAAGCTGAAAGCGGAAAGCTCCGTCCACATATCGGTGGACATCGAACCGGAAGATTTGAGCGTACTTGCCGACCGTACGCATTTCAGCAACATCATCAGCAACCTGATAGACAACGCCATCAAATATTCGCACGGAGAAGCCGAAGTGGCCATCCATTGCCGCAAGGTAACCGTCGAAGGGCAGAATGAACAGACCGAAATCTCCGTCAGCGACCACGGTATCGGTATTGCTCCCGAGAAGCAGAAGCACATCTTCGACAAATTCTACCGCGTACCCACGGGTAATCTGCACGATGTGAAAGGCTATGGGCTGGGATTGTTCTATGTGAAGACCATGATAGAGAAGCATGGTGGCAGCGTATCGGTAAAGAGTGAGTTGGGAAAAGGAAGTACCTTTACGATAAGGATATGATAACATTATTTGTTAGGGTACTTTACATTACTTGTTAAGGAGCTTTACATTACTTGTAACAAAAGCGACAATTATGGAAAAGATAACCGTACTTCTGGTTGAGGACGAACAGACCCTCGCCATGATTATCAAGGACACATTGGAAGGGCAGAACTTCATCATCCACACCGCAGCAGACGGTGAAGAGGGATTGCGCAAGTTCTTCGACCTCCGTCCCGACGTGCTGGTGGCAGACGTGATGATGCCCCGCATGGACGGCTTTGAAATGGTGCGCCGCATCCGGCAGACCGACAAACAGACCCCGGTACTGTTCCTTACCGCCCGCTCCACCATCAACGATGTGGTGGAAGGGTTTGAGCTGGGTGCCAACGACTACCTGAAAAAGCCTTTCGGAATGCAGGAACTCATTATCCGCATAAAGGCCCTGGTAGGCAAAGCTTTCTCCTTTACAGAGGAAAAGCCCAAAGAAACTACCGTTTTTGAAATCGGTGACTACCGTTTCAATTCCGTCACTCAACGACTTGCTTTTGCAGGCACCCCGACTTCACCTAACGCGGATACGGAAGTGGAACTCTCCCACCGCGAGTCCGAGATACTGAAACGTCTTTGCGAGAACCGTAACCAGGTGGTCAACACCCAGAATGTATTGCTCGACCTCTGGGGAGACGACAGCTTCTTCAACTCCCGCAGCCTGCATGTGTTCATCACCAAACTGCGGCATAAACTGGCCGGAGACGAGCGCATCCGTATCGTCAATGTGCGGGGAATAGGATATAAACTAATAGTGAACTAAACTAAAACTAAACTACTATTTATGAAAAAGTTATTATTCATTACTTTTATCTGTTCCTCACTCTGCGCCTATGCACAGAGCGAGATTCCGGAAGACACAATAAAGAACCGGCCTCCCGTAAAGAAAGAGCAGATTCCCTTTTCTCCAAAAGAGAACAAGCGTACGGGCCTTGATGAAAGCCAGCCCCAACAAAGTCTGCAAGGCGAACAGCAGGAAGAGATAAATCTCCATCTCCCTCCCTCCGACTATGTGGAGCCCCTGCCCTGGACGGACATGAAGAAGATACACTTTCAGAAAAACATCTTTGAATGGGACTTCCAGCGTTTCGCCGATTTCCTGCTCTCGCCGGAAGTCGTACTGACGATGTACGGCAGCCATAACACCTATCCTGCAATGGGCTCCATCATGCAGGCTGGCGCAGGAGTCACTTATTACAGTCCCGACGGACATTGGGAATTGAGCGGAGGGGTATATGCCGCCCACTATTCCATCTCCCAACCTTCATCCATTACCGGTGCCCAGTATGCCAAAAGGGATGCCCCCCGAGGTACTCAATGGGACATAGGCTACAATGCCTCCGTATCCTACCGCATCAATCCCTACATGCGCCTGCATGCCTTCGGCCAGTATTCGGGCTACGGGAGAAGTAACTCCTTTCATGGATATATGAACCCGATGTATCCGCAAAGCGGTTATGGCATGGTACTGGAACTGAAAGTGACGGACTGGCTCGACCTCAACGGAGGGATGGAACGAAGATACGACCCCACCAAAATGAAATGGGTAAATTCGCCCATTTTCGCCCCTACCATTCGTATAAAGAAATAGAAATAATACAAAGATATTTCCGGAAATAGAGGGAAACGAGTATCTTTGTTCAGTCTGCCCCTATGCGGCAGACAGCAACTGAAATTGTGAACAAAGAACTATGAAACGAATCTTCTTCTGCATCATCATTTTACTTGCAGGCATGTCATCCGTCAGCGCACAGAGCGAGATGCCTGCCGATACGGTACGTACTGCAGTACGTGGCGAAGCGTCTCCCGAAGGCATGTCTCCGTCTGAAAAGGAGCTTCTGCCGGGCGTGAAGAATTACGACGGCTTCCTGCTGGATATGGGGCTGATGAATCTGTCCACCCCCACTCTTCCCAAATTCACTTTGGAGATACCGGATGCCAGCAAAGACTATAGCCGCATCTTCCAGTTGAACCCGAACGTGACTTATTCACAAGGTCTTTCGAACATATTCTCACTCAGCAACTCCCGGTATTTCAGTTCGAATCCCTTCGGACTGACGGGCTTCTGGGGCTCTACCGACAACCTGCAAATGGGAAGTTTCACTTTGAAGAACGGCATGCGCATCCATACGTACGGCGAATATGACAAGGACGGCTGGAAAGTACCCAACCCTTCCGCACTGCCTTGGGAAAAGAACAATTTCAAAGGGGCGTTCGAGCTGAAATCAGCCAACGGAGCCTTTGGCATACGCATCGAGGTACAGCAGGGCAGACACGTGCCCTATTGATGCCCATCACTTAACAACAGAATCAATGACAAGAAAGAAAATACTGGTAATAGGCGCCAACGGTTTTACCGGCAGACGCATCCTGGATGATTTGTCCCACAACGTGTTTTATCAGACAACGGGCTGTTCCCTGCACGACGACATCTGTCCCCATTCGGGCGACTATCGCTTTATCCGTACGGATATATGCAACCGCCAGGCGGTGAAAAAGCTTTTCCAGGAAGTACAGCCGGATGTTGTAATCAATACCTCCGCCCTCTCCGTCCCCGATTATTGCGAAACGCACCATGCAGAAGCGGATGCCGTCAACATTACTGCCGTGGAGCATCTGGCAGAATGCTGTGAGGCGGGAGGCAGCCGTTTTATCCATCTTTCCACCGACTTCGTTTTCGGTGGTGATACGGACCGACCCTATACGGAGGAGGATATTCCCGCTCCCGTTAATTATTACGGCTACACCAAACTGGAAGGTGAGAAACGTATCGCTGCCGTTTGCAGGGATTATGCCATCGTGCGCGTAGTGGTGGTGTACGGTGCCGCCCTGCCCGGACAGCATGGAAATGTGCTCCAACTGGTGGCAAACAGATTAAGGAACAATGAGGAAGTGTTCGTCGTATCCGACCAATGGCGTACGCCCACCTTCGTGGGAGACGTGTCGCAAGGAGTGGAGAAGCTGATAAGTCATCCGCAAAACGGTATCTATCATCTCTGTGGCAGCGAGTGCCTGACCATTGCAGACATCGCTTATCGGGTAGCGGACGTATTGGGGCTGAATCGCTCGCTCATCCGTCCCGTCACCACGAAGGAAATGAACGAAAAGACACCACGTCCCCGTTTCAGCGGGCTGAGTATAGAAAAGGCACACCGGGAACTGGGGTATCAACCGTATACGCTGGAGGAAGGAATAAAGCTGATGTTCGGATGGTAAATAATGCAGGTGCGGATGGCAGGAGATTCGACTACAGCAACTCCGGCTCTGCCAGTCCTTTCTCTTTGCGATACACACGTACCATCTCCAGAATCACATCTCCATATTTCTCCACCCCTTTTTTTCCGAAATACGGAATGCGTACAAGCATGGCCTTATCCGAAGGAAGCAGATTGCTGATGCCTAGAATTGCCTTCTGCTGAATGACGGTGTATACGGGCAGCCCTAATGCGGAAGCTTCTGCATTGCGCCATGCTACCAAGCGGTTGTAAAGTTCCGGATGCAGCACATCCGTGGGTACTTCAACAGCCGCAGCATCGCGTTTCCGCTCACGCGGACGTTTCTCTTTATCAGCCTGCTTACTGCTTCCCTGCCCTTCTTTGGCAGAAGCACTTCTCCCTTTGCCTTTACCCTTCTGCGAAGCCGAATCATCAATGGAAAGCAGTGCTTTCTGCTTCAAGTATCCTGCCATATGGAAACCATTCTCCAGCACATAATCCAGCAAATCAGTCTTCATGTCAAACACTTCCTCCAGTTCCTCCATGGCATCCCGGAGCTTCTTCTTCAACTCTTTATTATCAGAAGTTACCGTACTCGCCATCACCGCATCCAGCGGTTGCAACTGCTCTTGAAAATAAGTGGCGGCAGAGTGTATGCGCCCCTGCAAAGTCGGGTCGGCTGCATAGTCCTGCGCAGTATCAATCAGGCGGGTATACTGGATACTGAACTTCTGGGCTACTTTCGTCACTTTGTCGTGAAAACGTTCCATTTCCTCCTTGCAGGCTGCGAGTTGCTTGGGAAAGAGCTTGTACAAGTGTTCGTCTATCAGCCGCACATACCGCCGCAAAGCCTGCTCCATGGGCTGGAAATCGAACAAGCCCGACAGCAGTTCCAGGAAATAGGTCTGCTGCAAGGAACGGAAGCGTTTCTCGTCCGGCTCGTTTCTCCGTGCCTCCATCGTGAAGGTATCTACTGCATGGTCACTGATAACGGCCTTTGCAGAAAGCGGGGCACTGAGCACCACTCCCTCCAATGTCTTGCAGCGGCTCAGAGCCACATAGGTCTGCCCATGCGCAAAGGAGGCACCGGCATCAATCACGGCACGTTCAAACGTCAGTCCCTGGCTTTTGTGAATGGTAATCGCCCACGCCAGCTTCAGCGGATATTGCCGGAATGTTCCTTCAATATCTTCTGTAATCTCCTTGGTTTCCTCATCAAGCACGTATTTGGCATTCGTCCACTCTTCCTCCTGAAGTAAGAAGGTAGCGTCGCTTCCCTTACTGCGCACTTCAATTCCATCTGCCGACACGGCTGTCACCTCTCCAATCATGCCATTGTAGTAACGGTGCTCACCGGAGGTGTCGTTCTTCACAAACATTACCTGGGCACCGCGTTTCAGTTCCAGTACTTCATCCGTGGGATAGGAATATTCGGGAAACTTTCCGTCAATCTTGGCACGAAAGGCATACGAGCGTCCCGGAAGTTGTTCCAGCTCATGGTCATTAATCCGTTGGGCCTGATAATTGTGGGTCACCAGGCGGATGTATCCTTCTTCTTTATCTGGTACGAAATTGGGAATATACCGGCGGTTCAAGGCTTCCAGCACTTGCCCGTCACAACGGTTTTCGCGAATGCGGTTCAGTAATTCAAGAAAAGTCCCATCGTTCTGCCGATAGACTTTCTTTAGTTCTATGGTGCAATATTCCGTCTGCTTCAAGGCCTGGCTGGAGAAGAAATAAGGCGTGTCATAGTATTTGCGCAGCATCTGCCACTCATCGTCTTTCACTACGGGAGACAGCTGGTGAAAGTCGCCAATCATCAGCAGTTGCACGCCGCCAAAGGGTTTGTTCCGGTCGCGGAACCGCCTCAAGACGGCATCCACCGAATCGAGCAAGTCGGCACGGACCATACTGATTTCATCGATGACCAATAAATCTATGCTGCGTATAATGTTGATTTTCTCTTTCCCGTAACGAAAACGGTAGGTTGCCTTGCCATCTGCGCTGAATGAGCTTTCGGGCACATAAGGAGCGAAAGGTACTTGGAAAAAGGAGTGGATGGTGACACCGCCTGCATTGATAGCGGCAATTCCCGTCGGTGCAAGTACAATCATCCGTTTCGGACTCTCCGCCCTCAGTTTTCGCAGGAAAGTTGTCTTACCGGTACCTGCCTTGCCGGTCAAAAAAAGATGAGTGCCTGTGTTTTCAATGAATTGCCATGCAAGCGCTATTTCGGGATTATTCTCCATTGATATGTTTATTATTCAACCAATCCGCTCTCTCTCAGAATGATACGGATTTCATCAGTAGCCATATATGATAATAGGACAAAGATAACGCTTATTTCGTTATCCTTGTCCTATTATTCCATTTATTTGTACCCAGCCTGAACAAGCCCTTTACGGGGCGATCCGGGCTATTTCAAGCTACCGCCGATAATATCGAGCAGCTCATTCGTAATGGCCTGCTGACGGCTCTTGTTATACTGTTTCGTCAAATCTTGAATCAACTCGTTGGCATTATCTGTCGCCGTCTGCATGGCAAGCATACGGGCAGCATGTTCCGAAGTATTGGAATCGAGAAGCACGGTAAATATCTTCTGACTCAACACTTTTGGCAGAAGTTCCGCTATCAGTTCGCCGACGGAAGGTTCCACAATGTAATCATTATTAAAACTGCGGGCATCCTCCGGTACATCTTCTGCCGCCTCCTGCGCTACTTGCGTCAGGTCAATGGGCAGATAATTCTCGCGGAGCAGCACCTGCGAACCCATCGATTTGAAGTGATGGTAAATCAGCTCCACATGGTCAATCTGCTTTTCCACAAACTCATGCATCAACTTCTCTGCCAGCTCATACGCTTCAACGTACGAAGGCTTGTCTGCCATCACCTGGTAGCTGCCTTGCGGCACATATCCCATTTTCTTGACGGCTTCCTCCACCTTTCTCCCAACGGGATATATCAGAATATTCTCCTTGCCCAGCGACTGGTAATCTTCCAAAGCCCGTTCCAGCATCTTCGCCACATTCGAGTTGAATGCACCGCACAAGGAACTATTGGACGAAAACGCCACGACCGCTACCCTCGTCACGGGTCTTTTCTCGGTATAGGGCGACTCGAAGGAAGCATCCGTACGCAGAAAGTTCGTCAGAATCTCACTCAGCTTCCGTTGATAAGGCAGCATATTCTCAATCCGCCCCTGCGCCTTATGCAGTTTGGCAGATGCCACCATCTTCATAGCCGATGTTATCTGGCGTGTACTCTTGACGGAGCTTATTCTATTTTTTACCTCTTTCAGTGAAGACATGATAATTAAGGATTAAGGATTAAGGATTAGGGATTAGGGATTATATTGCATATACGGTGTAGTTGGATTGCCGGATATATCAACAAAATCACTTATCACTAAACGCTAATCACTATTTACATGAATTGCCTTGCAACCGCCTCTGCCGTCTCCTCAATCTTCTTGCAGACATCGTCATTGATGGCACCCGTCTTTAAAACGTCGAGTACCTCCATGCGATAGTTCATCTCAAGAGACTCAAGGAAGTTGCGTTCAAACTCGCTGACCTTGTCCAAAGGAACATTCCTCAACAAGCCGTGCGTGCCGCAATAAAGAATGGCAATCTGCTTTTCTACCGGCATCGGGCTGTATTGGGGCTGTACCAGCAGGCGTGTATTCTTCTGTCCCTTGTCGATGGTCAATGCCGTCACGGGGTCCATATCGCCACTGAACTTGGTAAACGCTTCCAGCTCCCGGTACTGTGCCTGGTCAATCTTTAATGTACCTGCCACCTTCTTCATAGCCTTGACTTGGGCATTACCACCCACACGGCTCACAGAGATACCCACGTCAATGGCCGGACGGTTACCCTGGTTGAAGAGGTTCGTATCAAGGAATATCTGCCCGTCAGTGATTGAAATCACATTCGTTGGGATATAGGCAGACACGTCTCCTGCCTGAGTTTCGATAATGGGCAATGCAGTCAGCGAACCGCCACCTTTCACCTTGCCTTTCAGACTGTCCGGCAGGTCGTTCATCTCGCGTGCCACTTCCTCCTGGCTGATAATCTTCGCCGCACGTTCCAACAAACGGGAGTGCAGATAGAAGATATCACCCGGATAAGCCTCACGTCCTGACGGACGGCGCAGAATCAGAGACACTTCACGATAGGCCACCGCCTGCTTGGACAAGTCGTCATAGACCACCAGCGCATGACGGCCGGTATCACGGAAATACTCTCCGATGGCAGCCCCTGCAAAGGGAGCGTAATACTGCAATGCAGCCGGGTCTCCCGCCGTAGCAGCCACCACAATGGTATAGTCCATCGCACCGTACTGGTGCAGGGTATTCACGATAGAGGCAACGGTAGAACCTTTCTGGCCAATGGCTACATAAATGCAATATACCGGATCACCAGCATCAAAATTGGCACGCTGGTTGATGATGGTATCGATGGCAATGGCCGTCTTACCGGTCTGGCGGTCACCGATAATCAGCTCACGCTGTCCACGGCCGATAGGTATCATGGCATCCACAGCCTTCAGACCGGTCTGTAGCGGCTGATTCACCGGCTGACGGAAGATAACTCCCGGCGCCTTGCGTTCCAGCGGCATTTCATAAAGTTCTCCGCCTATCAGTCCTTTGCCATCGAGCGGCGCACCCAGAGGGTCTATTACACGGCCCAGCATACCCTCTCCCACCATGATGGAAGCAATACGCTTGGTACGCTTTACAATGAAGCCTTCCTTGATTTTATCCGTAGGGCCAAGCAACACAGCACCCACATTATCCTCTTCGAGGTTCATCACAATGGCCTTGATGCCGTTGTCGAACTCCAACAACTCGTTGGCTTCGGCATTGCGCAACCCATAGATACGGGCTACACCGTCACTGACTTGCAGTACCGTGCCAATCTCGTCCAACTGTACGCGGGTGTCAATCCCTTCCAGTTGCTTGCGGAGAATATCGGAGACTTCGCTTACTTTTATATTTTCAGACAACATCTTAGTATTTACTATTTTACAATTTACTATTTACTATTTGAAAGAACCCGAATCATATACTGTTTGACCTCTACAACTTACGCATCACAAGACTATTAAATAAGTAAATTGTAAATTGTCAAATCGTAAATCACACGATTCTTCTATTCTTATCAATGAACTGCTGTTTCACTTTCTTAAGCTGCGTAGCAATACTGGCATCCAGACGGAAGTCGTTGATGTCGAAGATAAAACCACCTTCAATGGAGGGATCCACTTCAGTCTGCAGCTCCATGCTGGCATGCAGCAGGGAGGAAGCACTGTCATGGATGCGCTCCCGCACTTCCTGGCTGACGGGAACGGCTGTTATCAGCTTTCCTACACCGATATGCTTGTCTTTCCGGTACAAATCCAGAAAACTCAGGCAGATGTACTGGAGAAAGTTTTCCCGCCGGTTCTTCAACACCAGGGTCATGAAACGCGCAAACTCACGGCCCGCAGGAGCATCCCCCACAGCAGAGGTACAGATAAGTGTTAACTTCTCACGTATCGTCAGGATGGGGTTTTCCAATGCCATGCGCAAATCCGGATGTTTCCTGAAGCTACGGTCGAGCATACAAAACTCCTTGTACAGAGTATCTTCTGCCCCCATGCTCTTGGCATATTCCATCAATGCTTTCGCATAACGCATCGAAACGATTCCTATATCCATTTCTTTGAGAATTAATTGTTTTTACTTGCGGCCAGCACTTCATCCAGCATCCGGTCTATCATCTCCATCTGCTCATGTTTCTCGTCCAGATTCTTGCGGATAATTTTCTCGGCTATATCTACGGACAAGACTGCCACCTGGCGGCGAATATCGCGGATGGCCTCTTCCTTCTCTTGCTGTATCTGCTTTTTAACTTCGTCCAGCTCCTTCTGCGCGGCGGCTTCCGCCTGCTTGCGTGCTTCGACGATAATCTTGTCACGCTCATGCATCGCCTCCCGCAGAATACGTCCTTGTTCTTTGTTGGCAGCAGCAATCAACGCTTCACTCTCCTCTTTCAGTTTGGAGAGCTGGGCATTTGATTGCTGCTGCCAACAAAGAACAAGGACGTATTCTGCGGG
>OGDP01001448.1_pt1 | contig 15319 bp, 12 predicted proteins | sample 1570441 | NCBI WGS metagenome assembly OGDP01 (sample SAMEA2581961, study PRJEB24529) | metagenome | biome: Human gut stool | place: China | collected 2011
CCGCCGCAATCGTTCCGGCTGCGCGGCGGAAGGCGATTTTTCCGTCCTTCGAGAACAGAACAATGCACAGATACACCGCAAAGGACGCGAGAAGCACCGCAAACTGCGCTATCGCAAACTTGCGCGAACGGGCGTAGAGCGTTGAGGCCGCCGAGAGCAGCATATACGCCGAAAGCGCGAACGCCGGCGGCGTCATCAGGCGCTTTACCTTGTCCTTGCCCGCGAACAGCATCACGCACAGCGTGCCGACCGTGCAGAGCACGCCGACCATCTTCTGCGTAAAGTAGCTGCCGTTGTTGTCAAAGCAGGTAATGATCCACAGCGCGATTGCCGCCATGGTGTAGAGTCCCCAGCGGGCATTGCTCGGCGCGGCCGCTTTCACCTGCGTACCGCCATTCGCCTGTCCGCCTTTCGGCTGAGCCGGTTTCTGTTTCATCGTTTTTCCTCCTCGGATGCACCGTCCGTCTTGCCGGTCAGTGCCTCATAATATAGTCTGGTGAGTGCCTGAAACACGGTGTCTATGCCGTATTTCTGCACATTTTTCTCCGCTTTTTCGCCGTAGGTGCGGCGCACGGTGTCGCTTTCCATGATGCGCACGGCGCGGCAGAACGCCTGCCGGTCGTCGTAAGGGTAAAGCTCGCCGGTCACACCCTGCTGCACAAGGTCCTCGTGCCCCTTGACGTTTGTCAGTATCGCGGGCAGGCCGCACGCCATCGCCTCCATGACGTTGAAGGGCAGTCCCTCGCTGCGGCTCGACGACACACAGACATCGGCGGCGCGGTAATAGTTTTCCATATCGCTCACGAACCCCGGGAACCGCACACGGCGACTCAGGTCGAGCCGTTCCGTGAGCGCCCTGCACTCGTCGAGCAGCGCCCCCCGTCCGGGAAGCAGCAGCACGACCCGCTCGGGCAGGTCGGTCATGGCCTCAATGAGCATGCTCTGATGCTTGCGGCCGGAGAACTCCGCCGCGTAAATGAGCACCAGCTGATTGTCTTTCAGCGACAGCTGGCGGCGCAGCCATGCGCGTTCCTCCGCTGCCGGCGGCTTGAAGCGTTCAAGGTCGATGCCCATGCCGTCGGTCTGCACGATGCGGCGGCCGAGATGATTCTGCCGCGCGATGCGCTCGTCCTGCCGGTTCATGGTCAGAAGCCAGTCGGTCACGGGCGCGGTCATGCGCTCCGCCGCAAGCAGAAGCTCGCGTTTGAGTCCCGGCGTGTCGCGGTCGAACAGATAGCCGTGCGCGGTATTCATCACGACCGGCCGCTTTCTGCCGCAGAGCATGACGGCGAGCCGGGTAAAAAACGCCGCAAGCGAGGTGTGGACGCTTATCATGTCGTACTGCTCCTCGCGTATCAGGCGGCGCAGCTGCACAACTGCCGCGAAATTGCGCGGCGAAAACATGCTTTTTTCGAACGAAACCGGAATATACCGCGAAACGCCCGGCAGCTCGACCTGTTTTCCGCCTGCCGCCGCGTGAACGGTCACGCCCTGCTCCGCCAGCCACGACAGGTACGGCTTGTGAAAAGATGCCAGATGGCCGAAGGTCGAGGCCGCATACAGCACCTTTCTGCTGTTTTTCAAGTGTTATCTCACCACCGTCAATAAAAAAGCGCAGGCAAATCTACCTGCAAACAAAAATACGCCGCGCCTGTTTTTCGCGTCATGCGCGGCATTTCAGAGTTCTTCCATGTTACCCTAAAAATTTTACCCCACGGCCTATACATTGTCAAGGTTATGATGGAAATTTCGTGCATTTTGTGATAGAATAAAGGCGATACAGCATTATCGAACCAGACGATTTCATGATACGGTACTGCATTCACTATAATTTTCAAAGCTCAGGAGGCCGCAAGATTGATTAAGGAAAATCAGCGCGCGCTCAACCAGATCAACGGTCTGACCGATGCGCTTATTCTTTTCCCCTGTATGGCGCTTGCCTACTTTATCCGTTTTGACCTGTTCCGGGGCATCCCCGGCCATGTGAACCTTTCCTATTATATGATAACCGTGCTGTGCATGGCGCCGCTGTTCTGGCTGATGTACGGCCTGATGGGGCTGTACGACTCATTCCGCTCGAAGAACTTCCTGCGCGAGTTCAGCCTGCTGCTGCGGAGCAACGTTATCCTGTTCGGCGTGCTGCTCGCGTTTCTGTTCGTCTGCAAGCAGTTTCATCTGTCCCGATGGACGCTTTTCGTCTTTTTCGTACTCGCGACCGTGTCCATCGCGTTCAAGCGGCTGGCGCTGCGGCGTGTCCTGCGGCGGTTCCGCGAGCGCGGCTACAATCTGAAGCACGTGCTTCTGGTCGGCTGCGGCGAACAGGCGCAGGCCTACTGCCGCGCTGTGCAGGCCGACCGCACGCTCGGTTTCTGCATCGACCACTATCTCGCGCCGCGCGACTGCCTGCCCGGCATCTCCTACCTCGGCACCTACGACGCCATCGGCAACGTCCTCGGCCGGCAGAACCCCGATGAAGTCGTCATTGCTCTCGAAGCGGACGAGTATACATACCTCCAGAGCATCATTGCGAGCAGCGAGAAAAACGGCGTCAAGGTTTCGCTTATCCCCTTCTACAACAAATTCATGCCGTCGCGCCCGTCGATTGACGAAATCGGCGACGTTTCGCTCGTCAATCTGCGCCATATCCCGCTCGACAACATCGGCAACGCCTTTCTCAAACGCGCCATGGACATCGTCGGCTCGCTTCTTCTGATCATATGCACCTCGCCGCTCATGCTGTTCGCGGCTGTCGGCGTCAAGCTCTCCTCGCCCGGACCCATCCTGTTCAAGCAGGAGCGCGTCGGACTGAATAAAAAGCCGTTTTACATGTACAAATTCCGCTCCATGCGCGTAAACGACCGCCAGGCGACCGGCTGGAGCACCAATTCCGACCCGCGCAAGACCAAATTCGGCTCGTTCATCCGCAAATTCTCGATTGACGAGCTGCCGCAGTTCTTCAACGTCCTCAAGGGCGACATGAGCCTTGTCGGACCGCGCCCCGAGCTTCCCTTCTTCGTCAACCAGTTCAAGGAGAGCATTCCGCTCTACATGGTCAAGCATCAGGTCCGCCCCGGCATCACCGGTTGGGCGCAGGTGAACGGTTTCCGCGGCGACACCTCCATTCAGGGGCGCATTGAACATGATATTTATTATATCGAAAACTGGACGCTGCTGTTCGACATTAAAATCCTCTTTATGACGATTTTCAAGTTCAGCAACAGCGAAACCATTGTAAAGTAAAACAATCGCAGAATAAAGAAAAGAGCTGCTTCTCTGTAAGGAAACAGCTCTTTTTTCATGTCTTATTTGAAAAACGACGCAACAAAATCATAGAAACCATCCGGCGTGGTGACTGTGCTGCCGGTAGCGGCTCTGTCCGTGCTGACGAAGCCGACATTGCCTTCGGCAAGGCCGATGACGCGGTCGGTAAACAGCACGTAATACGTGCAGATCGGCGCATCGCCCTGCGCTGCGGCATAGGCAGACGCATTATCGCGGTACTCGCCGAGTTTGTCGGTCAGGTAGCCGTCCGGCGCTTTGAGGTAGCGCAGCTGAGACGCCGTGCTCTGCACCACGTAGACGCCGTCCGTAAGCTGCGGAATAAGGTCTGCGATGGTGTTGGTGTCCGCAACCGTCGCATCGGGCAGCGCGCTCGTCATGCTCGCGGTGAGCGTGTCGATCTGCTGCTGAAGCGAGGTGACCTGCGCAGAAAGCGCCTGTTTGTCCTGATTTAATGTATCGATCTGGCCGTTCAGGTCCTTGATTTTGCCGCCGCGCGACATAAACAGGCCGAAGAACAGCAGGGCGATGACGAAAAACGCAAGAACTGCGCCGCAGAGCGCCGCGCGGTAATTCAGGCCGCTCTTTCTGCCCGCCGGGCGCTGCATCTTTCCGCGCATCGGACGGCCGCTCGCCATGCGGATGCCGGGACGCGGGACTCGGTCCCGTTGGGACGATGCCGGGTCATCCGGAATGTCGTCCGTGCCCGCAGGCTCGGTGCGCGAAAAGCGGCTGAGCAACTCGTCGTCGCTGTACGAACCGTTTCGCTCGTTATAATCCATGTTCATTCCTCCTGCTGTGGGGTCGCGCCGCCTTACTTGGACGGATTTTCAATGACCTCGACCTCGCCGTTCGAGTGGCCAACGATCATGCGCTTGCACATATTGAGGAACAGACCGTGCTCCAGAACGCCGAGCATGCCGGTCAGCTTGGAGTAGACGTCCTGAATGTCAAAGCCTGCGCCGAGGTGCAGGTCTGCGATGAAATTGCCGTTGTCGGTGACGAAAGTCTTGCCGTCGCGGACGCGGAGAACCGGATTCCAGCCGTAAGCCGCCATGCGCTCCATAGCCTGCTTGGAGCCGTACTGCGCGATCTCAACCGGCAGATGGAATGCGCCGATCTTGTCAACCAGCTTGGACTCGTCCATGATCCAGATAACTTCCTTCGCCATGGAAGCAACGACCTTCTCGCGGTAGAGTGCGCCGCCGCCGCCCTTGATGGCGTTGAACTGCGGGTCGATCTCGTCTACGCCGTCGATTGCCAGGTCTACGTGGTCCAGCTCGTCGATGGTCAGCAGCGGAATGCCCAGCTCACGGGCCTGCGCCTCGGTAGCCTTGGAGGTCGGGATTGCCTGAATCTTCAGACCGTTCTTGACCATTTCGCCGACTGCATTGACCATGTGGTATGCGGTGGAACCGGTACCCAGACCGACTACCATGCCGTCCTTTACATAAGTGGCAGCCTTATCGCCTGCAAGTTTTTTCATATCCATTGTATTTCGTCCTCCCCAGATTGTTATCCCCTGTGACGGGTGTTTGATACAGGTAACTATTCATCATTTATTATAAGATGAAACCGGATAAAGGTCAAGGGCAACACCGCACAATTAAAGCTGCGGCGCTTTGCGGAAATTTCGCGGCCCGGCGTCCGGCTGCTTGGAGCGCCCGATTTGTTGATTTCTTATAAAATTTTTCGCACGATACGAGAAAACCCATTTTCTCCCACGCGCTCGAGCGAAACCGACATATCTGGAAAATGTTTGAATGCGAAGCTGGTTGAAAATACGCATTTTCTGAAGCATCAGCACTTGCCGGAAATCGTCTCCCATCTCAGAGCATCCGACAGCTTTTGACCATCTAATGTTTTCATCAACGAGTTCCTAACGCCGAAAGCCGTGTTTCGACAGCAGAGTTGTGCAAGGTGCTGTATTGCACTTCATTTTTCGACACGAGAAGAAAACACTGGGATTTCTGACAAATAAATCCCTCTTTTCTCCATAATCTTTCATGTTATAATATTCTTGTCAGCAGCGGTAGCGCGGCAGGAAAAAGAGCCGCGGCGTTGCCTGACATTGAAAAAATATATTGATCGGAGGTCAACAATTCGATGATGTACTTCACAGATTATCGAGAGATGAACAATTTTTCCTTGGATGAGCGCAATTCTGTTGCGGCCAAAATCAATTTTCAGCTGACGCCCTATCTTTATAGAATCGGCCTGTCGCCGCATATCGCAGGATATTTCTACCTGCATGACGCCGTAGCCGAGTATCTGCTTGCGCCAGGTGCGTCTTTCTCGGTTACAAAGGATATTTACCCGCGCATCGCGGAAAAGTACAACAAAACGACCAACGCCGTCGAGCGCTCTATCCGCCACGCGATTACCTGCGCGTGGAAGGCTGGCGGGCTTCGTGGCCTCAAGAACGACGAAAACAGCGTTTTTCTGACCTTCCGCGAGAAGCCCTCCAACAAGCGGTTTATCCTCTCGCTCGTGGAAATGATGCGCTTCTCCGACGAGCAGCGCGCACGGCAGGAGGCAGACAAAAAAATGTCCTCCCGCGTGACGAACTGGAGCAGTCCGCTGGACAGCAGGAGGAATCATTCTACTTTTACGCTTTAAATTCATCGCCGTAGTTCCGGAGAACCACCTGTGCGAGCCGCTCAATCAGCAGCACGATGGAAGGCATTTCCGTAAAATGCAGCAGGTCGGCATCGGAATGCCCGGCACTGAGCGTCATCTTGCCATTGTGCCATGCGTAATGCACGGCGGCCTCGCAGGAACGCTCCACAAACAGCGTGGTCAGAGCGTTTTCCACCGCAATTTTCGGGAGAATCGTAACCGGAATGGACTCCTGACGGCCGCCGATAACGAACAGCGCGACCGCGCGGCTGAGCATGTAGTAGCCGGTCATGTCGGGCGTTACGCCAAGCGCGGCGAGGTACGGCATCGTCCGGCGGGCGATTTTATCCGCCACGGCAGTTTCGCCAAACTGGATTTTCTGCCTGAAACACCCGGTATTGCTCTTGTTTTCCGGCAGCCAGAGATAGTCGTATAACTCCATAATTACACCTCTAGAAAGCAGAAGAATGCGTGATTTCGCGCGAAATTCAGATATTTCGCAACGATTATGTGCTTTCATTATAGCATATTTTCCCTCGCACGGAATGTCGAATTAAACGGCAGATTTCATGAAATATTCTGCGGCTTTTTGGTGAAAACCGCGAAGGATTTCTGGCGATTTATGGATTATTGCCAAGCCGCACCGAGGTTTCTCGACATATCAGCTAAATCGTCTGGGTTCGGATGTAGAAATTCAGCGTGAAACTTTGTTGATTATGCCGAATGAAAATTTTCGCGTCCGCGGCAGAAAAGGCAGCCTTCGAACCACAAATTGCCAATTTCGAACAGGTCGCGGTTTTTTGAAAAAGTGCAGGAAAATCAGGTGTTTTGGTGAATTTCTGCACTCAAACCCCGTTTTCGCGATTTTCGTCGTAATCTCAAAAAGGTTCTTGCACTGGTACTGGCGTTTGCTTGCGCATTCACCATGTTCGCCGGTGCGGCGTTCACGGACTCGGCGGACATCAAGGCTACCGAAGCTGTGGACACTCTGTCTGCTCTGGGTGTAATCGGCGGTTACACCGATGGCAGCTTCAAGCCGAACGGCACTGTAACCCGTGCTGAGATGGCGAAGATGATCTTCGTTGTCTGGAACGGCGGCAAGTCCGACGCTTCGGCATACCAGTCTATGAACAGTGCATTCGCTGATACCAAGAATCACTGGGCAGCAGGCTATGTAAACTTCTGCGCTTCCAACGGCATCATCGCCGGCAAGAGCGCTACCAAGTTTGACCCGGACGCTACTGTTACCGGTCAGGAAGCAGCTAAGATGCTGCTGGTTGTTGCAGGTTACGACGCAGCTAAGGCTGGTCTGACCGGCGCAAACTGGGCTCAGAACACCATGTCCTACGCAGGTCTGGCTGGTCTGTTCAACGACGTTGACTCTCCGGTAGAGCAGGCTCTGCCGCGTCAGTACGCAGCTCAGATGCTCTACAACGCACTGGACGTTAACCGCGTTAAGTGGTCCACCGACTCCAACTCTTTCGATGAGATCCAGGCTTGGAGCGGTTCTGGCTTCACCAAGGAGACCGTTGGCGAGAAGTACATGAACCTGGCTCGTACCGGCAAGGACGTTGACGCTCCGCTTTACCTGATCGGCACCGAGAAGGAAGCCGGCCGCGACACCTACTCCCTGAACACCTCTGGCGACACCTACATCCGCGTAAAGGGCGATTACTCTGACCTCGTTGGCCAGCGCATCGTCGTTATGCACGAGAAGGGCAAGACCGACAAGGTCTACGGCGTATCCGCATACGTTGACTCCAAGGTTCTGGCTTCCGGTTATGTTGGCCAGGTAGAGAAGGACGGCAACGACAAGATCAAGCTGGACGGCACTTCCTACAAGGTTTACAACAACAACGTTGATACCGTAGCTGTTGATTTCTTCGACAACGACAACACCGGCGTTAAGATGCGCAATCTGTTCGCAATGGCTAAGAACGACGGCACTGCTCTGCAGAACGACGTTGCTCGCTCCATCAAGCTGATCGACAACAACGGCGACGGCAAGGTAGACACCGTAGTATCCAGCCCGGTTAAGTTCGGCAAGGTTACCTACGTTGGTTCTTCTTCCATCACTGTTGATAATGGCGTTGGCTCCATCAAGTTTGATGACGCTACCGTTTACGACGGCGTTAAGAAGGACGACTACGTCTACTTCACCGACGACGCTTACAACTCTTCCGACAAGGACGTTGTTACCAAGGCTGACGTTACCTCCGCTGAGGTTAACGCTACCCGCGGCACCGTTGAGGCTCGCGTAGACGGCAAGTGGTACCGCCTGGCTAACGGCGTAACCGTTAAGAGCGGCTCTACTTACGATATGGCTCTCTGCGGCAAGTACATCCTGAACGCAGACGAGACCAAGGGCTCCCTCAAGGATGTTGCATTCCTGTACGAGGTTAAGACCAAGACCCAGGTCGGCGGCACGAAGGTCGCTGATCTTGATGTCGGCGTAGGTTCCAAGAATCACGAGGGTACTGTAAAGGCTCGCATGTACTTCGCTGATGGCACCGACGCTGAGGTCAAGCTGTCCAAGTATAACGGCAAGAAGCTGCTTGCAACTGGCTACACTGCGGATGCTAACCAGGTTCTGGCTGACTCTGTCCTGCTGTCCGGTTCCAACTCCATCAAGGGTCTTGTAACCTTCAGCAAGCTGTCCGATGGCACCTATGACATCGAGCTTGTAAGCAACACTAACAAGGCTGGCTGCGATAATTACTCCTCGACTGGCACTGTTACCATCGACGATAAGAAGATTGGCAGCAAGCCGGTTAACGATGATGCTGTCATCTATGTTGAGGCTTCTACCGAGATCAAGGTTATCTCTGGTAAGTCCATCAAGAACTGGGACAACCAGAACGCTACCAGCACCGCTCTTCTGACCAATGAGAAGAATGGTCTGGACTATGTTGCAGCTGGTTATGTTCATGTTTCCACTTCTACTGTTCCGGGCGCAACCGCTGATACCAAGTACGGCTACCTGACCCGCGATGGCTACACTGTAACCATTAACGGCGAGAAGAAGGCTGCTTACGACGTATGGACCACCGAGGGCGCTAAGACCCTGACTCAGGATGTTTCTACTCCGGTTTCCGGCACCTCCACTGGCAAGGTTATCTCCTACACTCTGGATGGTGACTACGTCAAGGATGTAACTGTAGACGGCATTGACGCTGCTATCATCGGTACTGACCGTACCGTTAAGGGCACCGCTAAGATCGCTACCGGCGCAGTTGCTACCACCGGCACCTACTCCTTCGACGAGGATTGCGTATTCGTAGCAATCGACGACTCCGAGAACGAGGGCGCTGAGGGCGGCATCGAGGCTATCCCGACCGCTCAGAAGTGCCTGGTATCTGGCACCACTCAGAATTACGTTGCAAACGCTATCGTAGTTCTGAAGAACTACGGCACCGTAGCTACTCCGGATTACAAGATCGTTGCAGTATTCTACGATGTAGATAACATGCTGCATCGTACTGGTATTGGCACTACGACCGATTCTGTTGTAACCGACACTCACATCCACTTCGCAGGCTAATTCACTTAGCTTACAAGGGCAATCGGCCCCCCGAGAAATCGGGGGGCTTTTTGCGTCCTTTTTCCCTTTTTTCCCGTACCAAAATACACGCAATCTACATTGCGCGAAGGCGCGGACTCATGTATAATATTCACGGATGAAAATTATCTTCCGGAAACGAGGGAAATTATGCAACAAGTGACCCGAAGGACCCTGAGCGAGGGCGTCGCGCTGACCTGCGTGACAACGCCCCGCTTCAAACGCTCGGTGCTGCGTGCGGTGCTGCTGCTGCCGCTCGGCGGAGAGAACGCCGCGCTCCGCGCCTGTCTGCCGCAGGTTCTGCGCCGCGGAACCGCCGAATATACCAATCTGAACGCGCTCGGCGCGGCGCTCGACGAGCTTTACGGTGCGCGTATCGAGTCCGCCGTGCGCAAAGAGGGCGAAAACCTCTGCATCGGCTTTCTCGCGGACTGCATCGACGAGGCCTGCGTCCCCGATGCCAACGGCCTGACCGCCCGGCTCGTCCGCCTGCTCGCGAGCCTGCTCACCGAACCGTATCTCCCCGGCGGCGGCTTTTCCGCCGATTACGTCGAGGGCGAGAAAAACGCGCTCTGCGACCGCATCGCCGCCCTGCGGAACGACCCGCGCTCGTGGGCGATGCGCCGCCTGACCGCCCTCATGTGCGACGGCGAGCGCTACGGCGCGTCTGCTTTCGGTACAGTCGAAAACGCGCGCGAAATTACCGCCGAAAAGCTGTTTGCGGTGTGGCGCGAGGCGCTTTGCACCGCGAAAATCGAGCTTTTCTACTGCGGAACCTATACCCCGGACGAAATCGAGGCCATGTGGCGCGAAACGCCGCTTGCCGCCCCGCGTCCCGGCGCAATCTATCAGCCGCACACCGAAGTCCTCGCTTCTCCGGCTTCCGCCCCGCGCGAAATCATCGAGGAGGAGCAGGTCACGCAGGGCAAGCTGTCGCTCGGCTTCCGCACCGGCGGCGCGTGGCTCGGAAGCGATAACGCCCCGGCGTACTGGCTGTTCCAGACCGCGTTCGGCGGCTCGACCAGCTCGCGGCTGTTCCTGAACGTGCGCGAAAAGAAGTCGCTCTGCTACTACGCAAGCGCCCAGTTCGTCACCTCGAAGGGTCTGCTGCTCGTCAATTCCGGCATCGAAAACGCGAATTTCGCGGTCGCCCGCGACGAAATCCTGCATCAGCTCGATGAATGCCGCGCGGGTGCACTGACGGACGCCGAGCTTGATACCGCGCGGAAAACCCTCGCGAACGGCTGGCGCGCGATGCTCGACGACCCGCTGACGCTTGAGCGCTACTGGCTCGGTCAGGCGGCCGCCGGCCTGCTCATTCCGCCCGAAAAGCGCATCGAGCAGATTTCTGCCGTAACGCCCGAGCAGGTGACTGCCGCCGCGCAGAACACCGCGCTCGACACGGTTTATTTCATGAAGGGGGCGGCACGATGACCCGAAACTATCCCGAATTGCGCGAAAGCGTCCGCGAGCGCGTGCTCCCGAACGGCCTGCGCGTCTGCTATATCCCCAAAGACGGCTTTTCCAAGACGTTCGCCATTCTCGCGACCGATTTCGGCTCGGTCGATGCGTCCTTTACCTTCGAGGGACAGCGCTTCGACACCCCGGCCGGTGTCGCGCACTTCCTTGAGCACAAGATGTTCGAGGACGAGGACGGAAACGCTCTCCAGAAGTTCGCCCGCACCGGCGCAAGCCCGAACGCCTTTACGAGCCACACCATGACCGCGTATCACTTCTCCTGCACCGAACGCTTCGAGGAAAATCTCGAAATCCTGCTGAAATTCGTGTTTACGCCCTATTTTACCGAGGGAAACGTTGCGAAAGAGCGCGGCATCATCGGGCAGGAGATACGCATGGTCGAGGACACCCCGAGCTGGCAGGTCTACTGCGGCCTGTTCCGGGCGCTCTACCGCGAGCATCCCGTGCGCGTGTCCATTCCCGGCAGCGAGGAGAGCATCGCGCGTATCACGCCCGAGCTGCTCTACACCTGCCACCGCGCGTTTTACAGCCCGAAGAACATGGCGCTCGTCGTGTGCGGCACGGCGGATTTCGAGCAGGTCTGCCGCATGGCGGAGCAGCTTTCCCCGGCGGACGCCCCGGAAATCGGTGAGCGGCACTACGGCACGCGCCGGAACGCCGTGAGCGAGCCGACTGTTACCCAGTTCATGCAGGTGTCGCGGCCGCAGTTCCTTGTCGGCTTCAAGGACAAGCCCGTGCAGCCGGGCGAGAGCCGCTTGAAGCGGATGCTGACGGGCGAGCTTGCCGTGCGGCTGCTGTGCGGCGACAACTCGCCACTCTATACCGCGCTGTACGAAAAGCAGCTCATCGGCCGCGATTTCGACACGGATTACGCCATTATCCCGGACGGTGCGGCGGCTGTCCTCGGCGGCGAGAGCCGCGACCCGGAGGCCGTGCGCGAGGCCATTCTCGCCGAGGCCGCAGGCGACCCGGTCGCGATCCACGGCTACACCTCCGCGCCGGGCGCACCGGACGTACGCAAGACGCTTGCGGACAACCTCAACCGCCGTTTCGGCACGGATTACACCGGCGACAGCCTTTACCTGACCGCAGGCGCGGCGGCGGCGCTCATGTGCGCGTTCCGTGCGCTCGCGTGCGAGGGGGACGAGTTCGTTGTGTTCGCTCCTTTCTTCCCGGAGTATAAAATGTTCATTGAGAGCGGCGCAGGCGCGAAGTGCGTGCTCGTTCCGCCGTCCATTGAGGATTTCCAGATCGATTTCGACGCCTTCGCGGAGCGCGTGAGCGAGCACACCAAGGCGGTCGTCATCAACTCCCCGAACAACCCGTCCGGCGCGGTTTATTCCGAGCAGACGATCGTCCGTCTGGCGGACTTCCTGCGCGAAAAGGAAAAGGAATACGGACACCCGATCTACCTGATTTCGGACGAGCCGTACCGCGAGATCGTGTACGACAATGTGACCGTTCCGTTCGTGCCGAACTACTACGACGATACCGTTGTCTGCTACTCCTACTCCAAGTCGCTGTCCCTGCCGGGCGAGCGAATCGGCTACGTTCTCGTGCCGCCCAAGGCTGCGGAGAGCGCCGACCTCTATGCGGCGGTCTGCGGCGCGGGCCGTGCGCTCGGCTACGTGTGTGCGCCGAGCCTGTTCCAGAGAGTCGCGGCCCGCTGCGCCGACCTGACGAGCGATATTGGGGTCTACAAGACCAACCGCGACCTGCTGTACAACGGCCTGACCGAGATGGGCTACACCTGCGTCAAGCCCGAGGGCGCGTTCTATCTGTTCCCGCGCACGCTGGAGGCGGACGACCGCGCATTCTGCGAGCGGGCGAAGAAATACGACCTGCTGCTCGTTCCGGGCGCGGATTTCGGCGCTCCCGGCCATATGCGCATCTCCTACTGCGTCAAGACCGAAACGGTCAAGAAGGCGCTGCCGCTGTTCAAAAAGCTCGCGGAAGAGTACAAAATTCGATGATAATGCGGACTCAGAGCGGAAAACGGTGTTTCCGCTCTTTCGCTTACCGCTTTCCTTCAAATTATTTTGCTCTCACTTCATTGTGTAAACTGAATAAAAACAAAATGTTAACTATGTGCAAACTACGCAAGCACCATCGTCAATATGCACAATAAAATGATGCTTATGATGTGCAACATTCATAAAAGCTGACTCTTGTTTTTATGCCCTCTGCGGTGTATTATAATACCAGAGATCAGGAAAGAGGATCTCAAGAAAACGAAAACACTAAAAGGAGTGCATGAATTATGATGAAGGGTTTCTTTAATGGTCTGGTAGCAGCTCGCGCAATAGAGCTTGAGAACGGCCGCATTGATGCAAAGACTCTGAGAGCTTCCCGCCGCGCTCGCTAAGATGAGCGGTAAACGGCAAAGTGAAGGAGAAAAACAGACCGATGTCAACAACTGAGGACTCACAGTGAAAGAACTTCCGAAATGCAGAAAAGCATCGGAAGTTCTTTTTCGTTCTGCCCGGAAACGGGCGCTCAGGAGGTCTTTGGCCGCAGCAGGGCCGTCTGTTCGCGCAAGAAGCTCTTCCGCTGCTCACGGGTCGCGGGGAGCAGGCTCCGCTTGCCGCACTCCGGGCAGACCTGCTCGCGTGCGCTTCCGATAAATACCCAGTGGCATTCCTTTGTCTGACAGCACCAGATCATGTTCCGACTTCCTTTCTGTTTTCGCCGCCGGTTTGTCTTTCATAATATATAGTATAAACGCTGATGTGTCCAATTTATTTCCCTTTTGCGGGGCGGCTCTTCGGAGAAAAATCATGCGCCTGCGCCGGAAGCGCACGCCTTTTGTGTCGTTTTTGTGATTTTCCTTGTAACGGGCGGCAAATGGTGTTATACTGATTAAAGTCTGTTTAATGCAAGGAGATTGGAAGAACATGAGCAAATTAGTACAGCGTTTAGCTGCAATGGTTGCCATGACCGCAGTCGTTATGGGCGCGACCATCGGCGGCGTGTCGAGCATGATGATCCACTACAAGCCGCTGAACGGGGACGCGGAAACCGTACTGACCGTCAACGGCGACGCGGTAGCGGCCGATGAATATTCGGGTTATATGCTTTACAATATGCAGTATTACGCAAGCATGTACGCACAGATGGGTATGTCCGACCTGTGGTCGAACGAGGATATGGCGAAGTCCCTCGGCGCATCCATGCCGGAGGCAGCGGAGCAGCAGGCGATCTACGCCCGCGTCGTCATGCAGAAGTTCAACGAGCTCGGCCTCAAGATCGGCTACAACGAGCAGAAGGAAATGGCTGAGATCCGCCGCAACAGCATCGACAACACCAGCAAGGACGCTTATCTGACCCAGATCGCGCAGTTCGGTTTCTCCGACCAGAGCTACCAGAACTTCATGTACATCAGCCAGTGCTATCAGGCGCTCAACGATTACTACTTCGGCGAGAACGGCGCCAATACCCCGTCCGACGAGGATATTCAGAAGTATTACGAGGAGAACTACATCACCGCGAAGCACATTCTGATTTCCACCGTTGACCCGGCGTCCGGCGAGACCAAGCGCACCGACGAGGAAGCAAAGAAGGAAGCGCAGTCCATTCTCGACCGCATCAAGGCCGGCGAGGACTTCGATACCCTGATGAACGAGTACAGCGAGGACACCGGTCTGTCCAACAACCCGAATGGCTACACCTTCACCGAGGGTCAGATGGTCACCGAGTTCTATGACGGCGCGAAGGCTTTGGCAGAGGACGAGGTTTCCGAGCTGGTCAAGAGCGACTACGGCTACCACATCATCAAACGTGTAAAGCTGGACGACAGCCAGCTCGACAACTACAAGAACGACATCGTTTCCGCGATTTCCGGTTCGATGGACGAGCTGCTTCAGCAGTGGATGGATGAGGCGCAGGTCGAAACCACCGATCTGTACAGCACCATCACCTATGAAAATGTCTACGATTATCTGCCGCAGGACGTTCAGACCCTCGTAACCCGTCCGGGCAGCGATGCCGCTCAGACCACCGACGAGCAGTCTGCTGATCAGTCTGCAACCGAGCAGTCCAACGCGCAGTAAAAATCAACAGAATGAAAAGAGTGCCTGCTTTATCGACAGACACTCTTTTTTTGTCTATTGCTTGTTCATGAAAAATTTACAGCAGCTTCAAAAATTCGTGTCTTTTACGCCGTTTCTGTCTGATATAATAAAGTATCTGATACACCTTAATCGGTTTTTACAAATATCGGGTATCGCGCGTTCAGCGCGTATAAAATAGACTTTACGAAGTCAAAACATCAGATTGCCGGCAAAACGTCAGTTTTGCGACAGCGAATGAAAGAGGGCGATGAAATGACACCGGAGAACAACATTCTGACCGTAACGCCCCGCATGGAGGAGTTGGCAGCACTGT
>OGDP01001450.1_pt1 | contig 15296 bp, 11 predicted proteins | sample 1570441 | NCBI WGS metagenome assembly OGDP01 (sample SAMEA2581961, study PRJEB24529) | metagenome | biome: Human gut stool | place: China | collected 2011
AACCTATAAAAGCACCACAGAATCTGCGGCACTACGTCCGTTAAACTCCGGTTTATTTACCAAGTTCAGTCTTTAAAGCTGCTGTCAATGCCGGAACGATCTTATTTAAGTCTCCAACAAGACCATAATCAGCTACATCGAAGATCGGTGCATCTTCATCTTTGTTGATTGCAATGATAAGATCAGAATCTTCCATACCTGCTACGTGCTGGATTGCTCCAGAAATACCGATTGCAAAGTAAATCTGTGGACGAACTGTTTTACCTGTCTGTCCAACCTGAAGATCTACTGGTAACCAGCCATTCTCTACAACAGCACGAGAGCAGCTTACAGTACCGCCAAGAACTTCTGCTAAGTCCTCTAACAGTTTGAAGTTCTCTTTGGAACCTACTCCACGTCCACCAGATACCAAAATCTTAGCTTCCATGATATTTGCTGTAGATTTTACAGCTTTTACAACATTGAGGATTTCAACATATCTGTTGTCAGGTGTGAATCCTGGATTAAATTCAACAACGTTTGCTTTTGCACCAGCGATTGGAGCAATCTTCTGCATAACACCTGGACGAACGGTTGCCATCTGTGGGCGGTTATCCGGGCAAGCGATTGTAGCGATTGTGTTACCACCAAATGCTGGACGAGTCATTAACAACTGGTTGTGTTTCTGCTCAGATTCTTTTCCCGGAGCAGCAACTAATGGGAAATCTCCGATTTCAAGAGAAGTACAGTCTGCTGTAAGACCTGTCTTAACTCTTGCTGATACAGTAGGACCAAGATCACGTCCGATAGCTGTTGCACCAACTAACATGATCTCTGGTTTGTACTCATTGATCACAGATGCAAGTGCATGCGCATATGGCTCTGTTCTGTATTCTTTTAATTCAGGGTCATCAACTACGATAACTTTATCTGCGCCGTATTCAGCAAGTTCATCAACTAAGCCTTTTACGTCAGAACCGATTAAAACTGCTGTTACGTCTGTTCCTAAATCTGCAGCAAGGTCATTTGCTTTTCCAAGTAATTCTAAAGCAATGGCATCAATCTTATTGTCAACCTGCTGAGCATAGATAAATACACCTTTATATTGTTCTAAATTCATTCTATTCACCACATTTCCTTTACAATTAGATAACATGCTTTGTTAACAGTTTGTCCATGATGTACTCAACGCCTTCTTCTGCTGTTTCAGCTGTCATCATGACACCTTTACCTTTACGTACCTTATCAGAAGCTTTTGCGATCTGAGTTGGAGAACCTGCAAGACCTAAGTTGCTGTCATCAACATCTTTAAGGTCTTTTCTTCCCCATGTAGTAATTTCTGCATCATATGCATCAAAGATTCCGCCTGGAGTCATGTAACGTGGCTGATTTAACTCAGAAAGTGCTGTAATTAAGCAAGGCATTTTTGCTTTTAATTCATGATATCTGTCTTCATACTGTCTCTTAACGATAACAGAATCTCCATCAACTTTGATGTCTGCTGCGTAAGAGATAACTGGTAAACCAAGATGTTCAGCGATCTGTGGTCCTACCTGTGCGGTATCTCCATCGATAGCCTGACGTCCTGTGATGATAAGATCATAATCTAAGTTACGAAGAGCACCAGCGATTGTAGTAGATGTTGCCCATGTATCTGCTCCACCTAATACTCTGTCTGTTACAAGGATTGCATCATCTGCTCCCATTGCCATTGCTTCACGAAGAACTGCATCAGCCTTTGGAAGTCCCATGGTAAGAACTGTAACTTTTGCTCCTGTCTCATCTTTGATTCTTAATGCTGCTTCAAGACCTGCTTTGTCATCTGGGTTCATGATAGCAAGCATTGCTGCTCTATCAAGTGTTCCATCTGGATTGAATTTTACTCCACCCTTTGTATCAGGAACCTGTTTAATACATACTACGATATTCATGTATTTTCCACTCCTTATGTTATTATATTTTCATTAATCGCGGATTACTCGAAACACTTCGTGTTTCTCGTGCGCTTTGCGCTCTCAAATGTCTGTCAGAAATATTTCATTCTCGCAAGCGTGATTCTATATTTCTTCCATCCATTTTCAATCCGCTAGATCACGTCTATTTAAGCAATGCACCTGAGATAACCATGCGCTGTACTTCGCTTGTTCCCTCATAGATCTCTGTGATCTTAGCATCACGCATCATACGCTCTACATCGTACTCTCTGATGTATCCATATCCACCGAATAACTGAACAACTTCTGTTGTAACAGCCATTGCTGTCTCTGCTGCGAATAATTTTGCTTTTGCAGCTTCTACAGAGTAAACTTTCTGGTTTGCTTTTGCCATTGCTGCTTTATAAACTAACATCTGAGCGGCTTCAATTCTTGTTGCCATATCAGCTAACTTGAACTGTGTATTCTGCTGCTGTGCGATAGAACGACCAAACTGTTTTCTTTCTTTTGTATAAGCGATTGCGCGCTCTAATGCACCTTCTGCAATACCAAGTGCCTGGGAAGCGATACCAATACGTCCACCATCTAATGTATGCATAGCGATTGGGAATCCTTTTCCTTCAGGTCCAAGTAACGCATCCTTTGGAATTCTGCAGTCTTCAAAAATTAACTCATAGGTAGAAGATCCACGGATACCCATCTTCTTCTCTTTTGTTCCGAAGGAGAATCCTGGAGCACCTTTTTCTACGATAAATGCGGAGAAGTTCTTTTTCTTTCTTCCTCTCTTGTCCTCTGTAATGCTTGTGATAGCGATTACAATATAAACATCTGCAACTTTACCATTGGTAATGAAGCATTTTGATCCGTTTAATACCCATTCGTCACCGTCTAAAACAGCTTTTGTCTGAGCACCCTGAGCATCTGTACCAGCACCTGGTTCTGTCAATGCGAAAGCACCAAGTTTCTCGCCTGTAGCAAGTGGTCTGACATATTTCTGTTTCTGTTCTTCTGTACCGTAAGTCATAATTGGATCGATGCAGAGAGAAGTATGTGCGGAAACAACAACACCTGTTGTAGCGCAAACTTTTGATAACTCTTCTACACACATAACATATGTTAATGGATCACATCCCTGTCCGCCGTACTCCTTTGGTACCGGGATTCCCATGAATCCATATTTTGCCATTTTCTTAACTGTCTCTGCTGGGAACTGTTCTGTCTCATCAGTTTCCTGTGCAAGAGGTTTTACTTCGTTTTCAGCGAATTCTCTGAACAGAGAACGCGCCATTTCATGTTTCTTGTCTAAAGTGAAATCCATGATTTCAAATCCTCCTAAACCTTAATATCTGTTAATTACTGAGCGTCAACTGGTGTTTTTGTGCGGTCAGCATTGTATACATAGAATCCTTTTCCGCTCTTAGCACCAAGGTTACCACCACGAACCATTTTGCGGATCAATGGGCATGCACGGTATTTGCTGTCGCCAGTCTCTTTGTAAAGAACATCCATAATAGCAAGGCAGATATCAAGACCGATGAAATCTCCTAACTCTAATGGTCCCATTGGATGGTTTGCACCAAGTTTCATAGCTGCATCGATACCTGCGATATCAGATACACCTTCCATTTTGATGAATGCTGCTTCGTTGATCATTGGGATTAAAATACGGTTTACAACGAATCCTGCTGCTTCATTTACCTGTACAGGTGTTTTTCCGATCTCAACAGAGATTTTCTTGATAGCTTCAACAGTCTCATCCGGTGTATTTACACCAGCGATAACTTCGATTAATTTCATACGGTCTGCAGGGTTGAAGAAATGCATACCAACCATTGGACGTGTAAGACCATTTCCGATCTCTGTGATGGAAAGGCTTGATGTATTTGAAGCAAAGATACACTCTGGTTTTGCGATCTTATCTAATTCCTGGAATGTTGTTTTCTTTACTCCCATATCTTCGAATGCTGCTTCTACGATCAGATCGCAGTCTGCGCAAAGGTCTTCTTTTAATCCTGGAGTGATTTTAGCAAGGATAGCATCAACAGCTTCCTGTGTCATTTTTCCTTTTTCTACAAGTCTTGCATAACCTTTCTGGATTTTGGCTTTTCCGCCGTCAGCCCATTCCTGCTTAATATCGCAGAGAGCTACCTCATATCCTTCTACCTGGGCAAATGCTTTTGCAATACCCTGTCCCATGGTTCCTGCACCAATAACACCAACTTTCATGTTAGTACCTCCTGAATTTATTCTGAATTTTTAATATGTAATGGAAACGCCCGGAAAAGCAGTCACCCGCTTTCCGGACAGTTTTATCTGAATTAATTATCTCTCAACGATTGTAGAGCATCCCATTCCGCCACCGATACATAATGTAGCAAGACCTCTGTGGGAATCTCTCTTCTGCATCTCATGTAATAATGTTACAAGGATACGGCATCCGGAAGCTCCTACTGGATGTCCAAGTGCGATTGCACCACCGTTAACGTTAACTTTGGACATATCGAAATGTAAATCTCTTGCAACTGCGATAGACTGAGCTGCGAAAGCTTCGTTTGCTTCGATCAGATCCATATCATCGATTGTAAGTCCTGTCTTAGCTAATACTTTCTTAGTAGAAGCAACAGGTCCAACACCCATGATCTCTGGCTCAACACCGCCAAGTGCTCCAGCTACCCATGTAGCCATTGGTGTAACACCAAGTTCTTTTGCTTTCTCTTCGCTCATAACAACGATTGCTGCTGCACCATCGTTGATACCGGAAGCGTTACCTGCTGTAACAAGTCCGCCCTCTTTACCAGAGCAGCATTTTAATTTTGCTAAAGACTCTGCTGTTGTACCTGCACGAGGTCCTTCATCTTTCACGAAATCTACGATCTCTTTTTTCACTTTAACCGGAACCGGAACGATCTCATCTGCAAATTTGCCTTCAGCGATCGCTTTTTCACATTTCTGCTGGCTGTTTGCTGAGAACTCGTCTAATTCTTCTCTTGTGATTCCATATTTATCACATACGTTCTCTGCTGTGATCATCATATGATAATGATTGAATGCATCTGTCAATGCATCGTTAACCATTGTATCGATGATCGTTGCATTGTTCATACGATATCCGAAACGAGCTTTTGTCATAGCATATGGTGCCATTGACATATTTTCCATACCACCTGCAACAACGATATCAGCTTCTCCTGCCATGATCATGGTAGCTGCATCATTGACACATTTCAAACCAGAACCACATACAACGTTGATCGTGATTGCTGGAACTTCGATTGGGAGTCCTGCTTTGATAGAAGCCTGACGTGCAACGTTCTGTCCCTGAGCTGCCTGGATTACACAACCCATTTTAACTTCGTCAACCATCTCTGGTTTAACACCTGCTCTTCTTAATGCCTCTTTGATAACGATTGCACCTAAGTCTGCTGCTGGAGTATTGCTTAATGCTCCACCCATTTTACCAATTGCTGTACGGCATGCGCCTGCTAAAACTACTTTTCTTGCCATTTTGAATTCTCCCTTCGGTTTTGTGGTACAAAACACCGCTCATAATATGCAGTATATTTTGTTTCCTTCATAATAAATCTGCCGAAAAACGTTGTTATTTTTTTAACAATCTTTTAGTAAAAAAAATAAATCTAAAATCTCTTCTTTTAAATTTAAATTTTCTTTTTCCTGATTTTCTACGTTTTTATGTATTCGGCTTTTTTATTGGCTTTTCAGTACTTTCTCATGCTACCATATTTTATTTTCAAATGCAATAGCTTTCTTTTTTTTTCACACTTTTTTCAGTATTTAAATTTGGTTTTTACCTATTTTATATACTGTTTTTCGTTAAAAAATTATCATGCGCAACCGCTCAATTCCACAAAAAAGAGACGTTTTTTGTATATTTCTTACAAAAACGTCTCTTTTTCCATTTGGTTTCAAAAATGATTTTTATGTAATTTGCGCATTGACAGCCGTATTAGTAGAATATGTGATGTCCGATGATCGTTCCTTCCAATCCGTCGATCACAGTTCTGAAATAGAGACAGCTGTTTGTGATGTTCCCGTTAAGCACCTCCTGTGCCGCCTGCATACAGGTATTATTGACTCCCTGCTCGAGGCGGAGCGCATATCGTCCACTGGCTACCGGAGAAAACTGTCCGCTCTGATAAATCACACCGGATACGGTATTCGGGAAATAAGAGCTTCGCACACGGTTCATGACAACACTTCCGACTGCAAGCTTTCCCTCATATGGTTCACCGTCTGCCTCACACTGGATGATCGCACCTAACAGGTAAAGATCACTGTCACTTGGGACATAAGAAAATTCGCCGTTGTTCTCAGCCTCCTGACGCTTGATCTCCGCCATTCTCGCAGCGTCTTCTTTTGCCTTCTGGATCTCTAACTGTTTTTCCAGTTCTTCCATCCGTGCGATCTGACTGTTGATATCATTGACTTTTCCCTGGGCGCTGCTCAATTCAGAATTGGTCTGGCTGATATTTGCCTGTGTTGAACTGATAAGGCTGTTTACAGAATTCTGTTTTACCTTCATGTCATCCTGCATGGCGAGCAGTTCCTGCTGCTCACTCTCGAGATCCTTCTTCTGTTCTTCAAGAGAAGCTTCCTCTGCCGCAATCTGTTCCTGCACCTGGATAAACTCCTCTAATTTCTGTCTGTCATACGAATTGATCTCCGAAATATACTCCGTCCGGTTCAGAAAATCAGAAAAGGATGATGCCGATAACAGCATCTCAAGCATCGGTGTATTTCCATTTTCATACATATAGCGGATACGTATCTTCATATCCTCATACTGGCTGGCTGACTGCTGCTTTGCAGCTTCCAGATTATCCTGCGTCTGATCGATCTCATCCTCAAGATCTGACAGTTCTTTTTTCTTATCATTGATCTGTGACTCAAGGGCATTCATGGACGAAACAATGTTGGTCATCTGTCCATTTAAATTGTTCAGGTCGCTCTCTAGCTGGCCTTTTTTTCCATTGATATCATCGACCGCATCCTGTGCATCTTTCTGCTGGTTTTTCAGATTGTTGATCTGATTTTTTGCATTGTCAATATCTTCCTGCGTGACATCTGCATAAGCTGTTGTCACGGTAAGACAGCACACTAATGCTGCCGCTGCAAATATTCTTTTTAAGGGGATTTTTTTCATAGGTACCTCATTCTGTTGAAATATTCCTGTATCTGCTCTCAAAAAATTTCTTTCAAGAACCATGATAGCAGATTGTATTTAACCTTTCAATATGCTATATTTGGTATGTATCAGCTTGTTTTTATTTTATCATATTTGCATCAGGAAAGGTATGGGGGTATATGCAGTTTGTAAGATCACAGGATTTAAAGCCGGGAATGCGGCTGGCAAAACCCATTTACAATAAAATGGGGGTTTTATTATATGAGCGCAACACAAAATTAACACTTCAGAGTATAAACAGTATTGATAATTTCGGTCTGATCGGCATATTTATTCTGGAACCGGCGGAGCCTGTTCCTCCTCTTTCCAAAGAAGACCTTGAATTTGAGCAGTTCCAGACTATCTATATGTTCAAATTGAAAGACTGCATGGATAAGCTTCTCGCACAGAAAAATATTCCGGCAATCACGGAACTCGTACAGAATATATACACACATTATGGTGCATTAGACCACAAACTTAATTTCACACAGAATCTCAGAAGTTCTGCCGATTTTGTATACAAGCATTCGATCAGTGTTGCAATCCTCTCTGCGATGATCGCAAATGAGATGCATATTGAGCCGGAAGACTCCCAGTCGCTGATCGCAGCTTCTTTATTATATGATTTTGGTTATCTCTCCGTTCCAAAGAGCATTTTAGATAAGAACGAAGATCTCTCTGCTTCCGACCGGGATCTTATCCAGTTAAAATCAGAACATGGGTATGAGATCATCCGTCCGCATTTAGCAGAACTCGGCTTGAATGAAACAAGCCTTGAGATCATCCAGAACATTATATTTGAAGACCATGCAACGATCAGCCCAAGACCTCCAAAATCACCAGTCCAGCTTCTGATCGATATTTTGAAGGCTGCGGACAAATTTGACCGTCTGACTGCCATGAACATTAACCATGCACCAATGTCAGAGCTGGCTGCCATGACATTTTTTTACAGCCACATCTCAGAATATAACCGTTCTGTGATCACCGCTCTGGCAGACAGCATCCAGATCCTTCCTACAGGTGCTTGTCTCGATTTTGCCAACGGAGAAAAAGGTCTGGTGCTCGCTGACAATCCGGCTGATTTTCTGCATCCTATGATCCTGAATTTCAAGGATAACCAGATTTATGATCTGAGCGATCCGGAAACCTCGGATCAGTTACAGATTGTAGATATTATGAAGACAATGGATAACCGTATCGCCATAGACAGCGATACACTTAAGCAGTTTGTTGCAGATCCATATATTAAAGCGACCGCTGACCGTTTCCGTGCCCAGAAAGAAAAAATCAGCCGTCGCAAAAATGGAACATCCGCCATTCCGCACACAAAACAGCCGGTTATGGACAAACCTGTCCAGCCTGCGTCGCCAGTTTCAGCCGTTTCCATTGCTTCCAGGAATGAGGTAACACCTCCTGTAAAGAAACAGCGTCCGGCAAAGAGAAAAAAATTAATTTGATGTGCATAGCATAAAAAAGCTGATGTATTCAGACGTTACATCTTTTTCGTCTGAATGCACCAGCTTCTTTTTTTACTGTGCACTTGTCAGGTAACTTGACACACAGTACAATGTCTGTCCATTATAGTCAACTCTTGACCAGCCATAGTCTGTATTGATTCCGGTTCTCGTCACGGTCTCGCCATTTTTTAAAACTGCCGCAACTGCTGCATCCGGGTTTGTGACACTCGGAAGTGTTCTTAAATTCACTTCGATCTTCGCTGTCACCACATCATTGCATGCAGTAAATTTTGTTTTCAATCCATCTCCTGAGCCTGAGCCGTCCGTTGTTGTTGCCTCTGCAGTCGTATTGGCTGCTGGTGCTGTATACCCAAGATCTGTCGTCAGATAGCTGGACACTGCATACAAAGTCTGTCCATTGTAGCTTACCCGCGACCATCCACTGCTGCTCACGCCGGTTCTTGTCGCTGTCTCGCCATTCTGCAGGGTTGCCACAACCGTTGCATCGGAACCCTGGCTTGGAATGTTTCTGAGATTTGTGGACTGTTTTGCCGTAACAGTTTCATTTACATCGGAGAAATTCATCAATGCTTCTGCGTCTGCACTGACTGTTTCCGGTGTTACATCACTTTTTGCATCTGCGATTCCCTCATAACCGAAATAGGCAATATCAACATCGACCGGCTTACTGATCCCTGCCACTGTTCCCTGATTGGTGTACTGCCACATTGCGTGTGTTCCCGTGTAATCGGACTGTGCAGTCTGTGGATATGGTACAGATGGATATTGGGACACCCAGATTTTATAAGTTTTTTCTATTCTTGAAGTATCCCATTTTGCATCGCCAAGCATCTCATTTTTTGCCGCATAAAACATTGGCGTGTAGCCGCGGTTATAGATCTCATTTAAAAATGCGATCGCCATGTCAGTTCTCTCCGACTGTGTCATAGCATACTGTCTGCTGTCTGCATTTTCAAATCCTTCACAGTTAAATGCAACCGGATAGGTGATCTGATACTGGGAAATATAATCTGCCACCCAGTCTGCCTCCTGCACCGCTTCATCCGTTGTGACGGCTGTCGAAAAGAAGTATGCCCCTATTTTTATCCCATTTGCCTGCGCTTCCTGCATGTTGTATTTTGCATTGGTATCCGCAACGATCTCGCCAGTCTTCTGCGTGCGATATCCGACACGTATCATGGCAAACTGTACCCCGGAAGCCGCCACCTGACTCCAGTCGATGGTTCCCTGATATCTGGCCACATCTATACCAAACGTTGTCTCACCCGATTCCGTCACATTTCCTGCCGATAACAGTGCAGTCACATCAACGCTCGCTCCCGTGTCAGTTCCCATATTACCATTCTGTGGATCGTCTGCCTCCACTTCTTCAGTGCTCTCGGTTGTGGCAATATTCCCCATTACTTCGGTGGTCTGTGTTTCTGTCTCTGTTGTCTCACTCTGCTCTGTAGACATTAAGTCAGCACTTGTGTCTTTATTTTTTCCTAATAAAACCAATGCCACGATCACAATGACAAGCAAAACCGCCACAACGATAATTGGTAATATAAAGCGGGTATCCCGTGGTTCGTCATTCAATGATTCAAACTCAAGATCGTCATCAAATTTCTTCATGCTTTTTCTCTCCTTTGTTGTTCTATCGTTTAACAGATATTTGCGAAACTCATCATAATCTACTTCACATTGTGAAAAATTAACAAAATTTTTGAAAACACTCTTCCGCTACGTGTCGCTGGTAACGGTACCAAGAAGCCAGTCACGACTTACGCCGCACCTGCCTTCTAAGTGCCAATCGAACTTGTTCGATTTCTGCTCCCCAGTGTTTTCTCAAGCTTTTGTCATTTTTTCACAATTCGATTTAGGTTTTCATGAGTTTCGCAATTACCTATTTATCGTTTCAATCTATCTCCGAATTAAGTTTAACACATCTGTGCAAATGGAACTACCGTTACCTGTTTACCAAGAAAAGTATGAGAAATGAAAAAATTCCTCCCACAGGTGCAAGTATTGTAACTGCTTTTTTTGTCTGATCTTTCAATAATAATTCCATGACTCTGAATAAACTTACACCGATCAGACCACCAACGGTATTTAAGATCACATCATCAATATCTGCTGATCCCACTGCAAAAATGTATTGTAAGACCTCAACAACCGCGCTTATCAATGCAACACATACGGTATTGACGAAGATGGATTTTCTTCTTATCAGCAACGGAAGGTAAACTCCCATCGGAATAAAAATAGCAATATTGCCCAATAAATTACTCAGCGCAAAAGCACGCGAAACCATGTCATCACTGAATAAATAGGCACTAATGGAATGAAATGGTATCAAATTTACCGATTGAAAAGATCCTGCTGCTTTTTTTCTGAAAAGAAGAAAAAATAAGAGTATAAAATAAATAATCATAACTCCATAAAATAAAATCTGATACAGAGCATTTCTGCAATTTGCAATGATATCCTGCTTCATAAATCCCCCTGTACTTCTTCTATTATTTTTGCAATTACTTATTTGTATGATTATAAAGTCTAGCACATAGATGTAAAATTTTCTACCGATTTTTTTCATAATTACGATTGGTCTTATTTCGTTTCTGTCTGCAAATCCCAAACCTGTTTTTCAGATATAGAATATAATGAGCGCAAGTGAGGAAAATACAAATTCATTTGTATTTGACGAACGGCAAAATGATTGAGTTATGAAATCACGAAATAATCTCAACTTTCACAGCCGATTCGGCACGAGATTCCATTTTGCTGAACATGATTGTTGTTCAGAAGCCCATCGGAATGTCCAGCGAACAGAAACATAATATTTCGTTTATACCGTTTTTCTTTTTCATTACATATAAATTTGCCTTGTGAGAGGACTCTTATAGCTGCCCCTCACAGCCTATAAAAGCACCACAAAATCTGCGACACTACGCCAGTTAAACTCTGGTTTACAAATTCTTCACAGTTGCGATATCGATCGGAGTAAGCTCATTGGTTGCAGTCTCAAGGCTTTGTGCCAGTGCATTTGCCGTATCCATTGCTGTGATACAGTACACACCTGTCTCGATCGCATTACGGCGGATCAGGAATCCGTCACGGTTCTTATCACCGTTACCCTGTGTAGGTGTATCGATGACAAGATCGATCTTATGACCAAGAATTAAGTCCATAACGTTCGGTGATTCCTGTGAGATCTTATTGATGCGGAGTGCATTTACGCCGTGCTCCTGCAGATACTTTGCAGTACTTCTTGTCGCATAGATCTTGTAGCCTAATGCTTCAAATCTCTTGGCAACACCAACAGCTTCCGGCTTGTCTGCATCTTTTACTGTCATGATCATCTGTTTGTATTTTGGAAGTTTAATACCAGCTCCCAAGAATGCTTTGTATAAAGCTTCGTTGAAAGTCTTGGCGATACCAAGACACTCACCGGTGGATTTCATCTCAGGTCCTAAAGAAATCTCAGCACCACGAAGTTTCTCAAATGAGAATACCGGCATTTTAATTGCAATGTAATCTGCAGTCGGAGCAAGTCCCGGTTCATAGCCCATACCGCGGATGGTCTCGCCGATGATTACTTTTGTTGCCAGGTCAACAATCGGAATACCTGTTACTTTGCTGATATATGGCACAGTTCTGGAAGAACGTGGGTTAACCTCGATCACGTAAACCTGCTCGTCCATAACGATGAACTGGATGTTGATCAGACCAATAACATGTAATGCCTGTGCAAGACGTTTTGTGTATTCCACGATCATCTCTTTGACCGGTTCACTGATCGTTGGAGCCGGATATACGGAAATACTGTCTCCGGAATGGATACCGGTACGCTCAATATGCTCCATAATACCAGGGATTAAAATATCGGTTCCATCGCATACGGCATCGACTTCGATCTCTTTTCCCTGTAAATATTTATCTACGAGGATTGGGTGATCCTGTGCAATACGGTTGATGATTCCGATGAATTCTTCGATCTCTTCATCATTGAATGCGATCTTCATGCCCTGTCCGCCTAAAACGTAGGAAGGACGGACTAATACAGGATAGCCAAGACGGTTTGCAACTTCTTTTGCTTCCTCGGCAGTAAATACGGTTCCACCTGCTGCTCTCGGGATCTGTGTTTTCTCCAGAATCTCGTCAAATAACTCACGGTCCTCTGCGGCGTCAACGTCTTCTGCCTTTGTTCCGAGGATTTTTACACCCATTTTCATCAGGCTCTCGGTCAACTTGATGGCTGTCTGTCCACCGAACTGTACAACTGCTCCGTCCGGTTTCTCGATCTTAACGATTGCCTCCACATCTTCCGTAGTTAACGGTTCAAAGTAAAGTTTATCTGCGATATCAAAGTCTGTAGATACAGTTTCCGGATTGTTGTTGACAATGACTGTCTCCCATCCTTCTTTTGCAAATGCCCATGTGCTGTGAACAGAACAGTAATCGAACTCGATACCCTGTCCGATACGGATCGGGCCGGAACCTAATACTAATACTTTCTTCTGTGGATTGGTTTCCTCTGCCTCATTCTCACTTCCAAATACGGAATAGTAATATGGAGTAGCTGCTTCGAACTCTGCTGCACAGGTATCTACCATCTTATATGCTGCAACGATTCCGTTCTCATAACGCATGTCGTGAATTTCTGCTTCTGTTTTACCAGTCAGTTTTGCGATCACATTGTCCGGGAACTCGATACGTTTTGCTTCTTTTAATAATTCAACCGTCAATGGCTGTGTCTTTAAAGTCTCTTCCATCTCAACAATGATGGCGAGCTTGTCAATAAACCATTTATCAATCTTGGTGATGGCATGGATCTCATCATAACTGAAGTGACGGCGCAGTGCCTCTGCGATCACCCAGATCCTTCTGTCGTCTACCACATTTAACTGTTCTCTTAATTCTGCATCGTTAAGTCCTGTAAAATCATAAGACATCAGACTGTCTACATGCTGCTCTAAGGAACGGATTGCCTTCATCAGAGCGCCTTCGAAGTTATTGCAGATACTCATAACCTCTCCGGTTGCCTTCATCTGGGTGGTAAGGGTTCTCTTTGCCGTAATAAATTTATCGAATGGCAGTCTTGGGATCTTTACAACGCAGTAGTCAAGCATTGGCTCAAAACTTGCGTATGTTTTTCCTGTAATTGCGTTTTTAATCTCGTCTAAGGTGTAACCTAATGCGATCTTTGCTGCAACTTTTGCGATTGGGTATCCGGTCGCTTTGGATGCCAGTGCAGAAGAACGGGATACACGAGGGTTTACCTCGATTACACAGTACTCGAAAGAATCCGGGTTCAGTGCGTACTGTACGTTACATCCACCTGTGATGTTTAACTCGGAAATGATATTGAGTGCAGAAGTACGAAGCATCTGATACTCTTTATCCCCTAATGTCTGGGATGGTGCAACTACGATGGAGTCACCGGTATGCACACCGACCGGGTCAATATTTTCCATATTACATACGGTAATACAGTTTCCGTTTGCATCACGCATTACTTCGTACTCAATTTCTTTCCATCCGGCGATGCAGCGCTCAACTAAAACTTCGCCGACACGGCTCAAACGCAGACCGTTTGTTAAAATATCTACTAACTCCTGCTCATTGTGGGCAATACCACCGCCGCTTCCACCGAGGGTGAATGCCGGACGCAGAACGACCGGATATCCGATCGTATTTGTGAATTTGATACCATCCTGCACGTTATTTACAACCTGTGAAGCTGCACATGGCTCACCGATTTTCTCCATGGTATCTTTGAATGCCTGACGGTCCTCTGCCTTAAAAATTGTCTCAGCCGTTGTTCCGATCAGCTTTACACCGTATTTGTCAAGAACTCCCTGCTCAGCAAGCTCCATACCAAGGTTTAATCCTGCCTGTCCACCTAAGGTTGGGAGAACACTGTCCGGTTTCTCTTTTGCAATGATCTTCTCTAACACATCGACGGTCAATGGCTCGATATATACTTCATCTGCGATTTCTTTATCGGTCATAATGGTTGCCGGGTTGGAGTTTACAAGTACTACCTCTACCCCTTCCTCTTTCAAAGAACGGCATGCCTGTGTACCTGCATAGTCGAACTCTGCCGCCTGTCCAATGACGATCGGACCGGAACCAATTACTAATACTTTTTTAATGTCTTTATTTCTTGGCATACTCTCATTCTCCTTTATTTACTCATCATATCCAAAAATCTATCAAACAGATAACCGGAGTCCTGTGGTCCAGGGCATGCTTCCGGGTGGAACTGCACAGTGAAGATGTTCTTTCCAACATACTCAAGTCCTTCGTTTGTGCCGTCGTTGACGTTTACAAATGCCGGTTTTGCAATATTCGGATCCAAAGTATCTGTATCAACAACATATCCATGATTCTGGGATGAAATGTATACACGGTTTGTCTTCAGATCTTTGACCGGATGGTTACCGCCACGGTGTCCGTATTTCATTTTGTGGGTGTCGGCACCGGTTGCAAGCGCCATTAACTGATGACCTAAGCAGATCGCAAAAATAGGAGTATCGGAATCGTACAGTTTCCTGATCTCTTTGATAATATCGGTACATTCCTTTGGATCTCCAGGGCCATTGCTTAACATAATTCCGTCCGGATTTGTGCTTAAGATTTCTTCTGCGGTTGTGTGAGCCGGATAAATGGTCACTTCACAGCCACGATTATTTAAAGACTGGGCAATATTATTTTTTGCGCCGAAATCCATGA